>ERZ1292633.3643-Hain-H41-02um-R1-3643-length-14826-cov-9_pt1 | contig 14826 bp, 17 predicted proteins | sample MGYA00564406_ERZ1292633 | MGnify/ENA primary metagenome ERZ1292633 (study PRJEB36523, sample SAMEA6512639) | groundwater metagenome | collected 2019-01-08 | study: AquaDiva: Metagenomics assemblies of 32 groundwater samples
CCTACAGCTTCTGGAACACGCTGATCGGCCCGTTCGATTTTCTCGACCCCAACTACCCGGTGCCGCAGCATATCTGCGAGTTCACCCACGACCTGATCGAGCGCGGTGCGCTCACGTTCGACAAAAGCGCGAACGACCGGTACGTCGTCACCTTCCACGATTCCTGCAACGTGGCGCGCGCCTCGCGCATGGGCGACATGCCCGGCGGCCAGTTCGAGATTCCGCGCGCCATCATCCGCGCGGTGGCCAACCGTTTCGTCGAAATGAACCCGGACTCGATCCGCGAGAAGACCTTCTGTTGCGGCGGCGGCGGCGGCCTGCTGAGCGACGAGCTGCTCGATCTGCGCGTGAAGGGCGCGCTGCCGCGCATGGAGGCGCTGCAGGCAGTCGTCGATGCGGACGGTGTGAACTTCATGGCGACCATCTGCGCCATCTGCAAGGCGCAGTTCAGCAAGGTTCTGCCTTATTACAAATTCAATATGAGCATGGTGGGTGGCGTGCACCAATTGGTGAGCAACGCAATCCGGCTCGGGCCCAGGTAGAGCACCATCGAGGAGACGAAAAATGTCGAGCACAACTGAGCAGTCCAGCACCAATCTGAACTTCCGCCGCTATCGTGATGGCGACATAAGCTGGAAGCGCTGGCAGGACAAGATTTTTGACGGCGATACCTCGCATCAGTGCCCGACCTATGTGCAGGCGGCGCCGCCGTGCCAGGCAAGTTGCCCGGCCGGCGAGGACATCCGCAGTTGGCTCAACATCGTGCGCGGCATCGAAAAGCCACCGCTCGGCGCCGACGGCAAGCCGACCATGCCCTGGCAGGAATACGCCTGGCGTCGGCTGACCGAGTGCAACCCCTTCCCTGCCATCATGGGCCGCGTCTGTCCGGCACCGTGCCAGGACGGTTGCAACCGCGCCAAGGTGGAGGATTACGTCGACATCAACTCGGTCGAGCAGTTTCTCGGCAACTACGCGCTTGAAAAGGGTCTTAGCTTCGCCAAGCCCGAAAAGGAGACCGGCAAGCGCGTCGCCATCATCGGCGGCGGCGTCGGCGGCCTGGCCTGCGCTTACCAGCTGCGCAAGAAGGGCCATGCCTGCGTCATTTTCGAGGATTACAGCAAGCTCGGCGGCATGCTGGCATTCGGTCTGCCGTCCTACCGTGCCGACCACGCCATCGTCGATATCGAGGTCAAGCGCATCATTGACATGGGCGTCGAAGTTCGCCTCAACACGCGCGTCGGCAGGGATGTCAGCTTCGAGGATCTGAAACGCGATTTCGATGCCATTTTCATCGCGATCGGCGCGCAAAAAGGCAACCTCCTCGATATTCCGGGGGCCGACGCCCCGAACTGCATCGACGGCCTCGAGTTCCTACGCGATTTCAACGAGAACAAGCCGACCAAATTTAACCAGCGCGTCATCGTCATCGGCGGCGGCAACACGGCGATGGACGTCGCCTCCGTGGCGCTGCGCACCGGCACCCTCAACGCCCAGGGCCAGCGCGAGAACGCCAAGGTACTGGTTGCCTATCGCCGCACCATCGAGGAAATGCCGGCTGACGAGATTGAAATCAACGCCGTTGTCCGGGAGGGCGGCGAAATACAGATTCACGTGATCCCCGTCTCCGTAGTCAAAGGCGCTGACGGCAGGGCGACCGCGCTGCGCGTGGCCAAGGTCGAGTGGGTCAACAAGAAAATGGTCATCAAGGAGGATTCCGAGTACGACATTCCCTGCGACCTCATCATTGCGGCTATGGGGCAGTCGGTCGAGTGGAACGACATGGCCGGCCTCAAGAACGCGAAGAATCTCGCCAATATCGACAAGGCGTTCCAGGCCACCGGGACTCCCGGCGTGTTCATCGGCGGCGACGTCGTCTATCCCGATCTCCTCACCACGGCCATCGGTCACGCCCGCATCGCCGCCGAAGGCATAGCCGACACACTCTCGGGCAGGCCCGTCGAGAAGCGTCCCAAGGTCGACAAGAAGCTGTTCGACCTGCCGCGCAAGATGGCCGAAAGAGGCATCAAAATCGAAGAATCGTATGAGCCGTTGCGGGGCACCGATGTTTCCAACATCGCCATCCACAACTACGACAACCGCTCGGACCGCGCTGTGGTCAAACCCGAGGAACTGTTCCTGGGCCACTTCACCTATACGCCGCGCAAGGTGCGCGAGATGAAGAAGATCGACACCTCCAATGTGCTCGGCAACAACGAGGAACGCATTATCGCGCTGACCGAAGCCCAGGCGCAAGCCGAGGCCAAGCGCTGCATGAGCTGCGGGCAGTGCTTCGAGTGCGACAACTGCGTGGTCTACTGCCCGCAGACCGCGGTGAAGAAGGTGCCCAAGGCGCAGGCGACCATCGGCCGCTACGTCTACACCGACTACTATCGCTGCATCGGCTGCCAGATCTGCATGGACGTGTGTCCCTCCGGCTACATCAAGATGGGGCTGGGTGAGTGAGGAGTGAGAAGTGAAGAGTAATGGGACTGGAGCATTGGCCGGCCGTATCGCGCGCGCGATCTGTCTGCTCGCGCTGTTGCTGCCAGTTCTCGCGTTTGCCTCTGACCGCGTGCCCAAGCCGGTCATCAGCATCGACAAGCCGGGCCGGTGTGTGGAAGACACCGAGACCATGCGGCTGGAGCACCCGGATATGCTCAAGCACCAGCGCGACCAGACCATGCGCGAAGGCATCCGCACGCGCCAGCGCAGCCTGAAAGAGTGCGTCGGGTGCCACGCGAGCACGAAGACCGGCAGCGTGCTGGGCGAGAAAGGCTTCTGCCAGAGTTGCCACGATTATGCGAGCGTCAGGCTCGATTGTTTTGGCTGCCACGCTTCTAAACCTAAGCTCGCCACCGGAGCGAAGCCATGAGCGCAGACGCGAACGACGGCATCAGCCGGCGCGGGTTTCTCGCCATCTCGGCAGCCACCCTGGGCGGGGTAGTGCTCGCGCCGGGGATCCGGTTGATCGAGATCGCCGGCGCGCGCGCGCCCGAGCAGGCGGCCTCGGACAAGGTCCGCTGGGGTCTTTTGATCGATACCAACAAGTGCGCCAGCGGTTGCGAGGACTGCGTGAAAGCCTGCGCGCTCGAGAACGGCGTCAAGAGCACGGGGCATGCGCGCACCGACCCGCAGTGGATCCGCAAGGTGGAGCTGAAGGATTTGCGCAGCGGTCGCACGCATTCCGTGCCGGTGATGTGTCAGCATTGCGAGCATCCGCCCTGCGTCGACGTCTGCCCCACCGGCGCTTCGTTCAAACGCGCCGACGGCGTAGTGCTGGTCGACCGGCACATCTGCATCGGCTGCCGCTATTGCATGATGGCGTGCCCCTACAAAGCGCGCGCTATCGTGTTTCAGGATGTCACCGACCAGAACCCGGACGTGCCGCGCGGCAAGGGCTGCGTTGAGGGCTGCACGCTGTGCGTGCACCGCATCGATCACGACCGGCAGCCCGCCTGCGTCGAGGCCTGCACCAAGGCGGGGCACAATGCCATGATCTTCGGCGATCTGAACGATCCGCAAAGCGAGATCGCGCAGCGCGTCGCCAAGTACGCCACCACGCAGATCCGGGCCGACCTGAAACTCAATCCCGGTGTGCGCTATCAAGGACTGTGACATGGCCGAATCCTTCGTCTATCGCGAGCTGGGTGGTCCAAGCCCTCGCTACTGGGGACTACTGGCATTGCTTGCCGTGCCCCTCGCGCTGGGGGCTGCTTCGTACTTCTACATCGAGCATTACGGTCACATCGTGACCGGCATGGACAACCAGATCGTCTGGGGCATGCCGCATGTGTTCGCCGTTTTTCTCATCGTCGCCGCCACCGGCGCGCTCAACGTTGCTTTGGCGGCCTCGGTGTTCGGCAAGACTGCCTACAAACCGGTCGCACCGTTGTCGGCCCTGGTTTCCGTGGCGCTGCTGGTCGGCGGCCTCGCGCTGCTGATGCTGGATCTGGGCCGCTCCGACCGGATGATCGTAGCGATGACGCATTTGAACGCGAAGTCTCTGTTCGCCCTCAGGGTCATCCTCTATAACGGCTTTCTCGCCACCGTGGCCGTCTATTTCTGGTTCATGCTCGAGCGGCGCATGAACCGTTACATCAAGGCAGCGGCGATCCTGGCGTTCCTGTGGCAGCTCCTGCTGGTCACAGGCACAGGCTTGATGTTCGGCTTCATGGTCGCGCGCGCAGCCTACGACTCGGTGCTGTACGCGCCGATGTTCATCGCGTTTTCTTCGGCTTACGGCACCGCGGTCTTCATTCTGATCCTGCTCGCCACCTGCCGCTGGGAGGAGCGGCCGATTGCCGACGAGCTGTTGCGCCGGCTCAAGAATCTGCTCGGTATTTTCGTCGGCGCGTCGCTGTATTTTGCCGCGCTGTTCCATTTTTCAAAGTACTACGTCGCGCGCTCCCACGACGTCGGGCAGTTCCTGCTTTTCGACGGCGGCGTCTACACGGCGCTGTTCTGGCTCGGCCAGGTGGCAATCGGCGCTGTGGCACCGCTCGCGCTGTTGTTGCGATCGCAGGTTTCGAGCGCCGCGATCGCTGCCGCCTGCTCTCTGGTGGTGCTGGGGGGGCTGGCGCAAATGTATGTCACCCTCATCGGCGGGCAGGCCTATCCGCAGATCCTGTTTCCGGGAATGGTCGAAGCCAGCAGTTTCTTCGACGGCGAAATCCATCCCTACACGCCGAGCGTGCCGGAAGTGCTGCTCGGCCTGGGTGGCGTGGGGCTCACCGCGGCGATCGTCGCCGTCGCGCTGCGCGCGCTAGCGCTCTTGCCCGAGCGGCTCGACCAGACGGCCGGGCCGCAGGCCTGAGGCTGCCGCGGCACCCGAGCGCGCAGCGACGCATGCACCGGTTCCTGATTTCCGCCGCGCACAAGTCTTCGGGCAAGACCACGCTCAGCATCGGGCTGGCCGCGGCGCTCACCGGGCGCGGCCTTGGCGTGCAGGCATTCAAGAAAGGGCCGGATTACATCGACCCGATGTGGCTCGCGGCCGCGACCGGCCGCAGCTGCCGCAATCTCGACTTCAATCTGTCCTCGCCGGAACAACTGCAGATCGAATTTGTGCGTCACGGCGCGCGCGCCGATGTCTGTCTGGTCGAAGGCAACCACGGACTATACGACGGTCTCGACCTCGAGGGAGCGAACAGCAATGCCGCGCTGGCGCGGCTGCTCGATCTGCCGGTAGTGCTGGTGCTGGATGCGCGCGGAATGACGCGCGGCATAGCGCCGCTGATCCTCGGCTATCAGGCGTTCGACCGCTCGGTGCGCATCGCCGGGGTGATCCTTTCCCGTCTGGGCGGCGCGCGCCACGAAGCCAAGCTGCGCGCGGTGATCGAACACTATACCGATGTGCCGGTGCTGGGCGCGGTGCAGGAGGATGCGGGCATTGCCATTTGCGAACGCCACATCGGTCTGACGCCGACCAACGAAGACGGCGCAGTGGCGAGCCGCATCGCGCTGCTCGCCGAGGCGACCGGCCGGCAGGTCGATCTCGGACGGCTGCTCGCGCTCACGGCGAGCACGGCGCCGCTGCCCGCGGTGCTGCCCGCGGTGCTTCCTTTTGCGGCGCGCTCGCGCGAGCGCGTGCGCATCCCACAGGGACTCCCGGTGGTCGTCGGCATCGCGCGCGATCGCGCATTCGGCTTCTACTACGCCGACGACATCGAGGCGCTCGAGCGCGCCGGGGCGCAACTGGTGCCTTTCGACACGCTGCGCGATGCGCGCCTGCCCGCGGTGGACGGTCTGCTGATCGGCGGCGGTTTCCCAGAATTGTTCATGCGCGAGCTCGAAGCGAATGCGGCGCTGCGCGGCGAGATCCTTGCGGCGATCGAGGCCGGCATGCCCGCATACGCCGAGTGCGGCGGGCTCATGTACCTTGCGCGCTCGCTCAGCTGGCGCGGCGAAACGCGCCGCATGGTCGGCGCGATTGCGGGCGACATCGTGATGCACGAGCGGGCGGTCGGACGCGGCTACGTCAGGCTCGCTCCTGCCCAAGCCCACCCGTGGCGGGAAGGCGGCGATGAGCTGGCGCAGATTCCGGCGCACGAGTTCCACTACTCGAGCATCGAGGGGCTGGCCCCTGACACGCGCTTCGCCTATCGCGTGACGCGCGGTTTTGGCGTGGACGGGAAATCCGATGGCATCATTGTCAACAACCTTCTGGCCGCTTACTCGCACCTCCGGAGCGCCGGCGGCCGCGACTGGGCGGCGCGCTTCGTCGCCTTCGTGCGCCGCGTGGCAGAGCAGCGCCGGCCGCGTGTCGAGCTTGGCGCAGCGATGAAATCCTAGACTGGTACGAGGCGAGCGTCGCTAGGGCTTTCGTGGAACGGAAGAGCTCTGCGGGCTGACCCTGTGCTCGACCGCGAACACCGCGGCTTCGACGCGCGAGGTGAGATTGAGCTTGGACAGGATGTGGCGCACGTGCAGCTTGACCGTGTCATAGCTGATGTCCAGCGCGCGCGCGATCGCCTTGTTCGACATGCCCTGGGCGAGGTGATCGAGGATCTCGCGCTCACGCTCGGTCAGCAGCCGCAGCATGGTTTCCCTGGTCTTGTTCTGCCGTCCCGGCTGCAACAGATTCACCAGTTTCATGGTCATCACCGGAGCAACCACGGTTTCGCCGCGCAGCGCGCGCTGGATCGCATCGGTCACGTCCTCGGGCTCCATGTCCTTCAGCAGGTAGCCGCGCGCCCCGGCGTGCAGCGCGTTGGCGAGGTCGTCCTCGGAATCGGAAACGGTCAGGATCAGCGCCGGGCCGCTCCAGCCGTAATCCTGCAGGGTACGCAGCAGCGCGAGCCCGCCGTGCGGCGGCAGGTTCAGGTCGAGGAGCAGCACGTCCGGCTTCGTCTCTTGCACCAGGCGCGCTGCTTCGGTGGCGCCGGCGGTGGCCGCCACCACCTCGATGTTGTTACGCCCGTGCAGCAACTCCGCCAGACCCTTGCGGAACAGGGTATGGTCGTCGACCAGCATGACGCGCACCGTTTTCATGCGCCGGTTGCGCGCCGCGCCGAGAACACCAGGCTGACGCGTGCGCCGCCCTGGGGCAGATTGGAAATCTCGATAGTGCCGTTCAGGCGCTGTGCGCGCTCGCGCATGATGTTGACGCCTAGGTGGTGGCGCAGGTGCGAATGCTGCTCCGCGCCGCCCAGCCGCTGGCTGAATACGTAAAAGCCGAGTCCGTCGTCTTCGACCGTGAACCGGTACTCGTTGCCGGCGAGTTCCATGGTGAGACGGGCATGCTTTGCGCCGGAATGCCGCGCCACATTTGCGAGCGCTTCCTGCACGATATGGAAAACCTGGCTCTCTTCCTCGACGCTCAAGCCGAGGTCGGTGGTGCGGTTGTCGAAGGCGAGTTCGATGCCGGTGCGGTCGTGGAATTTAATCTTCAGTTCCTCCAGCGCGTGCACCAGCCCGAGCGGATCCATCCGATTGCGAAACTGGGACAACAGTTCCCGCAGGTCGGCGTAGGCGCCGTCGAGCGCCTGCTGCACTTCGCCGGCGTGCTTGGAAGCCCGCGCCTGCTCGCTCGCGTCCAGGGCTTCCTGCATCATGGCGAGCCGGATTTTCATGTAGGCCATCGTCTGCGCGAGCGAATCGTGCACCTCGTTCGCCATCAACTGGCGCTCGCGCACCAGCGTCATGCGCATGTTCTCGCGCAGCAGGCGGGCGTTCTCCAGCGCCATGCCCAGATGCTCGCTGATCGAACGGAACAGCAGCCCCAGTTCCTCCGGCGTGTCGCGTTTCTCGGCGAAAAACAGCGTGTACGCACCCAGTACCTGCCCCAAATGTGTGAGCGGGACCACCACTGCAGCGCCGAGCGTACGAAAGTAATCCGAAGCAGTGCGCGCCGCGCATTGCTGCAGATCGAAGCTCTGCCTTACGGCATCGTCGCTTACCGCCGCGCCGCACAGGCCGCAGTCCAGGCGCACCAGCTGCTCCCGCTCGAGGACATCGGGCGGCAGCCCCTGCGCGGCGACCAGCCGCATGTGGGCGCCGTCGCTGGTTAACACGCGCACTGTGCCGGCCTGGGCGCCGGCGAGCCGGATCATGGTTCCGAGAGAACGTTCGAGCAGTTTTTCCGGGTCATATTCTTCCGTGAGCGCGCTGGTAAGCTCGGATAGGGCGCGCAGGCCCTGCAGGTCGGTGTGGTGTGCAGGACCTTCTGGCGGCAGGCAGTCAATGGCCGGCTGGTTCATGTCTCGCTCCGCTTGCGCTGGCATTACGGCTCGCCTGCGCTGTTTCTTTCATATGTTGGAGAAATACTACCATGGCCGGCAGCGATCGAAGGCGAAGCGGGTGCGGTTCATGGACAAGCCGAGGCGGCAGCGGCGTGACATCAAATTCGCTGATGGCAAATTTCGAAAAATCTTAGGAAGGAGGGAAGCACCCCGGCTCGGCGCCTTGCAGCCGGGATGCGCGGGCAAGACAGGCGTGTCAGATCCACCCGGCTTGGTTACAATGGCGAAGGGCGATAAGATCAACCGACCACAACGAGGAAGCAATCATGAATTTCGACAAGGACCTGGATGCGCGCGGCTTGAATTGCCCGCTGCCCATATTGCGCGCGAAAAAGGCGCTGAACGAGATGCAAAGCGGCCAGGTGCTGCGTATCGTGTCGACCGACCTCGGCTCGGTCAAGGATTTCCAGGCCTTCTGCAAGCAGACCGGCAACGATCTGCTGTCGCAGGCGGCAGACAACAACGAATACACTTTCTTTCTGAAACGAAAGTGAACGCGCAGCCGCCACTGTGGCGGCCAAGAAAATCGCCGCTTGCACCCAGCCGACGCGGCGACGCTGGCGCTGCGGGCTGATATTGGCCAAAGCTATTGCCGAATAAGATAATTCCGATGGGACAAACTCAGGTTATTCGTGCATGATTGTTACGATTTGAAAAAGATCCTGGGGCAGTTCGATGCCGACACGGACAACAACCGGAGGAAAAAATGGGCACCACCCCTGACATTACCCTGATCGAGGAAATCGTCCGCCAACGGCTCGACGAAATCCTGCCGCAGAAAATCGAAGAAAAGCTGGCGCAGATGAAGGCGAACAAGACGCCTTCGATGACCATCATCGCCACCAAGGGTACCCTGGACTGGGCCTATCCGCCTTTCATCCTGGCTTCGACCGCCGCCGCCTTGGGCTGGAACGTGTCGATCTTTTTCACTTTCTACGGGCTGCAACTGCTGAAGAAGGACATTTCCGACCTCAAGATCAGCCCGCTCGGCAATCCGGGCATGCCGATGAAAATGCCTTTCGGCCCCGGCTGGTTCAAGGGCATCAACTGGAACATCCCCAACCTGGTTCAGGCCGGCATCCCCGGTTTCGAGTCCTTCGCCAGCACGCTGATGCGGCAGACGATGAAGAACAAGGGTGTGGCCAGTGTCGCCGAATTGCGCTCGCTGTGCCTTGAGGCCGGGGTGAACATGATCGGCTGCCAGATGACGGTAGACCTGTTCGGCTTCAGCCATGAGGATTTCATTCCCGAGGTGAAGGAATACTGCGGCGCCGCCACGTTCCTGCCGCTGGCGCAGGAGGCGGATGTCACGCTGTTTGTCTAGATGTCCAGAGTCGTGTAAAGCGATCGTTGCAATTACAAAAGGGAGGGAAGTGAAATGAAACGCACAGCACTTGCATCGGCGTTGCTTGCCGTCTTTGCCATCCCGTCGGCTGCGCTCGCGACGGACGGATATTTTTCCCACGGCTACGGCATGAAGGCCAAGGGCATGGGCGGCGCCTCGACGGCGATGACGGGCGATACCTTCGGCGGCGCCAATAACCCGGCGAGCATGGCCTGGGCCGGCGACCGGCTGGATATCGGCGTGGACCTGTTCAGCCCGAGGCGGTCGGCTTCGACATTCCCGAGAACTATAACTTCGGTATCGCGGTGAAGGCGACGCCGAAACTGATGATCGCTGCCGACATACAGCAGATCAACTACGCCGGTGTGCGCTCCATAGCCAATAAGGGCGACAAGCGGACTGACGAGGCCACGATCAATTGAGGCACCGGCCACAACTCAACCTGCGTGACGACCCCATTACGACTCAATCACTTGGAAGGTGTTTCTTGAGAGGGTAGTAGGACGCCGCGCCCTTGCGCGGTTGTGGCACAACTCACCGGGCAGGCGTCCTGCAACAAAGTCTGCCTTTCCGCCCTGGTGACCAAGCGCTACCGCATGGGATTACGGCAGGAGATCAAGCGTTCGACGCTGGCCGATGCCAACGAGACAGGAAACTCGCTTATCCACGCCGAATTCGCTCAACGCCTGATCGTGCAGGCGCGCAAGCTCTACGCGGGCGAGAACTCTGGCATCGAATTGGAGAACACCGCCTACGCGGAGTCAAGCGATGAACTTTAGCGTGGCGCTGGTGCCGCCGCCGGTGCTGCTGACCAGTTCGATCTGCCAGCCCTGGCGGTCGCAGATGCGTTTCACCAACGACAGGCCGATGCCGGAGCCGCTGCTGGCGGCGCCGCGGTAGTAGCGCTGGAAGACGCGGCCGATTTCCTCGGCATCGATGCCGATGCCGGTGTCGGAAACGACCAGCCGGTCGGCGTAGAGATGCACCGACACCCGTCCACCCTCGGTGTGGGCGACTGCGTTGCGCACCAGATTGTCGACGACGATGGAGAACAGCGCCGGCGCCACGTCCAGCCGCACCTCGGCCTCGACGACGAGCTCGAGACTGCTGTGCCGCTGCGCCGCCAGCGTCAGGTAATGCTCGACGGACTTGCGCACCAGTTGCACGCCATCGCAGGGTTCCTCCACCGGCGTGTTTTCCTCGCGCGCCAGAAGCAGGAGAGCGGCGGTCAGGGCCGACATCTCGGCGGCGGCGCGCTCGATGCGGGACACCCGATTGGCCTGTGCTTCGGTCAGCCCCGGGTCTTCCGCCAGCACCTCGGCGGCGCCGCGTATCACCGCCAGCGGCGTACGCAACTCGTGGCTGGCGTCGGCGGCGAAGGCACGCTCGCGTTCGACGAAGGCGGCCAGCCGGCCGAAATAACGGTCGAAGGAACGCGTCAGCTCGCCGATCTCGTCGTGCAACTGGTCGTCGGTGGTGAGCCGCGGCGGATTTTCGGTCGACGCCTGGGAGACCGCGCGCGCCAGTTCGGTGACGGGGGTGATGACGTGGGCGGCTAGCCAGAGTCCGCCAGCCGCCGCCAGCAGCGTCATCAGCAGTGCGCCGGCAATGAGATAGCCGAGGAAGCGCTGCTCGCGCCGGCGCTGTCGTTCCTCGCTGAACATGATGGTGTAGCGTTCGCCGTCGCGCTCCGCCACGGCGACTCGGAAAGGGACGCCATCGACGACGATCTCGTGCTTGCCCTGCGGCAGTGCCTGCACCGCGGCCGGAATGCCTTCGGCCGGAGTGCCGACGGCGGCAACGTAGCCGCGCAGGCTGGCGGTTTGGGGTGGCAGCGAGAATGGATTGCGCGCACGGCGCGCCATGTAGTCGTCGAGTTCCTCCTTCAGCGTCTGGTCTATCAGCCGGTTCGACACATCGTGCGTTGCGACCAGGATGCCCAGCGCGAACAGCAGGCTGAGAAGGGCGCCCAGACTGGCGAAGGCGGCGGCGACGCGAAAGCGCAGACTATGGCGCTGGCGCATCTGCCGCCGCGATCTGCCAGCCTATGCCCCGCAGGGTGCGGAGCAGCGGCTGGTCGAAAGGTTTGTCGATGGCGCCGCGCAGCAAGTGCATGTGGGCGCGCAGGGCATCGCTATCGGGCGGCGCATCGCCCCAGACTGCACGTTCCAGTTCCTCGCGCGCCAGCACGCGCGGGCTCGCGCGCATCAGGGCTTCGAGGATGCGCAGTGGAATCGGGGGCAGGGTGATCGGTTTGCCGGCGCGGACAATCTCAAAGGTCGCGGTATCGAATACGAGGTCGCCGATTCTCAATTTCTGCCGCGGCGAGCTTGCCTGTGCGCGGCGGGACAAGGCCTTGATGCGCGCCGCCAGCTCGCGCAGGACGAACGGCTTGACGACGTAGTCGTCGGCGCCCGCTTCGAGTCCGGCGATCTTGTCCTCGATGGTGTCGCGCGCGGTCAACATCAGGATCGGTGTGAGCTTGCCGGCTTCCCCGCGCAGGCGTCGACACAGCGAAGTGCCGTCGAGTCGCGGCAGCATGAGGTCGAGGACGATGACGTCGTAATCATTGCGGATCGCCAGGTGCAATCCCGAAAGACCATCGCCTGCCGCATCGGCCATGTGCCCCTTGGCTTCGAAATAATCGACGAGATTGGCGGCGAGATCCGGATTGTCCTCAACCACAAGGATTCTAAGCGGTGCATCCATCAGTTTATTATGCCGTTAAACAAGCGGCTGCATGCACTATTTCATCGCCGGCACGGGCAAGGTGAACGTCAAGTTCGTCATCCTGCTGGACGCAGGGACCGCCGGATCAAGCGAGGATAATTTCACCCATGCGGGGTTGGACTCTGACCGATAGGGCACCAGGCAACGCGCGGCACTCTTCGAATATCCGCGCCTTGCAGTTTGCGCAGATCGAGGTGTCGAACTGCGCCACGATATGTTCGATGGCCTCGTGCTTGGATGCGAAAAAGGCGTCAGCGCCGAATTCCTTGGCATACTCTGGCTTGCGCAGCATTTCCTCTGCCGACTGCCGCACGCTGTAGAACCACAGACGCCCTCCCTGCTGGCGACGCCGCCGCGCCTCTTCAGCCAGCAATTCAGCACCGGCAATATCGACAAAGTTGATGCTCTTCGCCATGATCAGCAGATGGTGCTGTTGCCGATGGTTCTCCGCAATGTCGTGCAGCATCTCCCCAACATGGTTCACTGCGCCGAAGTAGATCGAACCTTCGATACGCACCATTTTCATTTGCGGGCACTCGGCGTCACCCGCGCGCACAAGATGAAATTTGCGTTGCGGTTCGTGGTTGTCCGGAACGAGAATCCGCACGGCCGGCTGCGACGTGCGGCTCAAGTAGAGCAACAGCGACAGCAGCATGCCAACCAGAATGGCGAACTCCAGGTGCATGACCAGGGTGGCGATGAGGGTGGAGAAGAGTACGGCTGTCTCAGCCCTGCTGGTGCGGATGATGGAACCGATGTGATGGAAGTCGAATAGACCCCAGGCTACCAGGAACAGGATTGCCGCCATGGAAGCAATCGGGATGTAAGCGGCGAGAGGCGCTACCGCCAACAGAACCAGTATCAGGAAGCCGGCAGAAAAAACGGCAGCTAGCGGTGTAATGGCACCCGCTTCGAAGTTCACGCCGGAGCGATTGAAGGAGCCGGACGAGGGGTAGCCGGAAAAGAATGCGCCAAGAAGGTTGGACAAGCCCTGGCCGATAAACTCCTGGTTACCATCAATGCGTTGCCCGGATTTCAGCGCGATCGCGCGGGCGATCGACACAGCCTCGATCAGCGCTAGGCCGGTCACTGCAACCGCGACGCTGATCAGTTCGCGCATGGTATCGAAGGAGAAGTGGGGCATCGAAAGCGGCGGTAGTGCGCCGGGGAGCGCACCGATGGTCTTGATGCCGGTTATGTCGGCACCGAACGATTGGTTCAGCGCCAGCGCAACCAGGCTGCCGGCCAGCATGGCCACGATCATGTAGGGAATCTTGGGCATCCAATTGCGCATAACGACACCGGACAGCAGCGTAATGAGACCAACCAAGAGGACGTATGGGTTGATGTCGCCGACATGAGCAAACAAGGTCCCCAAGATGCGGAAGAACATTGCTCCATGGGGAATGTGGATGCCGAAGAAGTTCTTGACCTGGCTGGCGATGATCAGCAAAGCCGCTCCCGCAGTGAAGCCGATAACCACGGTGTGGGAGATGAAATTCACCAGGGTGCCGAGGCGCGCCACCCCCATCGCCAGCTGCATCAAGCCGACCATGAAGGTCAAGGTCAGCACCAGGCTCACATAGTCGGCGCTACCGGGTTCGGCGAGTGAACTCATCGTCGCAAATACCACTAGCGAGATGGCATTGGTCGGGCCGGAAACCAGGTGCCACGAAGAGCCCCACAGCGCGGCAATCACCGCAGGCACCATTGCCGCATACAGGCCATATTCTGGCGGCATGCCGGCCAGCGTGGCAAAGGCCACGCCCTGCGGCAGGACGATGATGGCGCCGATCAATCCGGCCAGGAGGTCGCCTTTCAAGGTGCCTGCATTGACCATCGGCCACCAGCGCAGGAAAGGCAGTAGGGCGAGGATTCGGTCCGTGGCCGGGGCGGGCTGCGCGGGTACGGACTGCGCGGGTACGGCTGCGGTCAGCGAAACGTCGGTCATAGTGCCGCAGCCAGCGCGTTGATCATTCGCCCGGCAAAGCTCGGCCGGCTGTGTTGTATGGTCAGCACGTCGTAAGCCGCGCGCGCGCCATTCTGCTCCAGTCCGTGGCGTGCGTGGGAGCCCACCAGCACCAAGTCCGGGCGCCAGGAACAGGTGAGTTCGGAGACCACTTCCTTTTCGCTGCCGCAGCCGACGATGATTTCGCAACCGCCAGCACCAACTTCTGTCATCATCCGATCCAATTTCTCCCTCATGTCACGCACTATGGCTAGTCGCATTTCACCAGGAGTGAGGAATGGAACGTGATCGGATTCAAAGCCCGGGGTGTAGTCGACCACCGCCGCTAGCGCCAGTGTGGCGCCGTATGAGCGCGACAATTGCACGGCGCGTTTTGCCACGGCCGCGCTGTCGCTATTGAAAGCGACCAGCGCGAGAATTCGTTTATAGGTGCTCATCACGGACTCCAATGAAGAATGTCCGCGAAGGATAGCGACAAGCGCGTAAAGCGCCGGTCAAGCCTGCGTCAAGATTGCGTCAAGAGAGACGGTGATGCAATTCTG
>ERZ1292633.3646-Hain-H41-02um-R1-3646-length-14812-cov-4_pt1 | contig 14812 bp, 13 predicted proteins | sample MGYA00564406_ERZ1292633 | MGnify/ENA primary metagenome ERZ1292633 (study PRJEB36523, sample SAMEA6512639) | groundwater metagenome | collected 2019-01-08 | study: AquaDiva: Metagenomics assemblies of 32 groundwater samples
CGCTTTGTTAGCCATTGCTGCACCAACTACACCACCAACTACACCAGCAATTAACATTGGTGTTCCTGTGCAACCTAATAATTTAGCTACTCCAGAAAAAACACCACCACCAAAAACACCACCAACACCACCGATAGCACCTTTTATAGTTGTTCCTACTACATCTGCTGTTGCATCACCAATATCTTTTCCACCTGCAACAGAAATACCATTCATAACTAATGAAGTTCCACCTGCAAGTAATGCACCTACTCCAGCAGCAGAAAGGCTTGTTTGACCAAGAGTTTTTAATCCATCCCCGAGAGAACTTGTAATTTGGCTAGGGCTACCTGATTTTATTCCTTCAAATACGCTTGTACCAACTTGTCCTAAAACTTCGTGGTGTTTGTAACCTGCAACTGCTCCACTTGCGAAAACAGACATTTCGGTAGCACTTCTTGATAAAAGGCTAACAGAATCATTTCCATAAGCTCCTTGAGTTAATGGAGGAAGAGAATTTTGTCTTTGTACAGGGCTAGAATTTGTATAAGCTGATACAGGTCTTACAGCATTTATTGTCATTCCACTCATTTTATTCTTCTCCATCAAAATTTGGTTCTATATTAATATTATAGATTGTAGAAAAAATAAAATAAAGGGGATTAAATGAAAATTACCCTATATTTAACCTTAGCTTTACTTTGATGAATAATTACCATAAGTGTCAAAATATTTGTCTCCAATAAAAGATTTAAATCTATTAAATTCTTCTGCGTTCATCTTCATTCTAAAAGACACAGAGCCACTATTGTTAATATCAAATTTTATATTTTCAGGAGATATTGTTTCACACATATTTTTTACAGCATCAATAAATTTACTTGGTTTTAATTGAGGGGTTTCTATATTATGATTTTTTATAAGCGAATTAACTACTTTTTCTGGGCTTATATAAATATTAGAATTTTTTTCCATATAGTCATAAACTTTTTTTAACTCTCTACTATCAAGAATTTGGTTAGTTTTTTCATTATATTTAGAAATTACTTTTGTTATTTTTTCAAATTTCCTAGAAGAAATATCATCATGCATTGGAATAGCTAATTTTATATTATTTATTTGTTTCTCTTTTTGTTCAGCTCTTAACCCAGATAAGCTAAGAGCAAGGCATTTGGCATTAGTCATACTCATTCCAGAAGTTACCATTTTAACTAAAGATGGTTGTTTTACTACACTCAAAAGCTTTGAAATTTCACCTTTAGAAATCATAAAACGCCTTGCTAATTCATCTTGACTTACTCTTTCTTTTATCATTATATTATGTATATACATAGCCTGATAAAGTTTAGAAAGTTCTCCTCTTACACGATTTACAGAAAAAGAGATATTATCTTGAGAGCCTTCTGCAATTAATACATTTACAGCTAATATATTTCTTTCTAATCTTTTTAAAACTTCTAACCTTTTATATCCATCAAGTAAAACAAATTTATGTTCATGTTCGCTACTTTTCATAACAAGTAAAGGCATTAAAATACCTAATTCGGCTATAGATTCTTCTAATCCTTTTATAAAAACTTTTGTTTTAGGAGAATCATCAGGTTTTCTTACTAATAATAAATCACTAATAAGAACTCTATGTAATTTTAAATTATAATACTGTGCAGTCATTAAGAAAGTTTCTTTTTAACAACTTCGCTTACTGTTTTACCATCAGCCATTCCTGCATATTTTTCAGTAAAAGCTTTTATTACTTTTCCCATATCTCTTATAGTAGCAAAACTGTTTTCTGTAATAATTTCATTTACTTTAAGTTCTATTTCATCAATTGACATTTGTTTTGGTAAATAAGCTTCAATAACACCTAATTCAAATGTTTCTGCATCAACAAGGTCTGTTCTTTTAGCTTCAGCATACATATCTATAGATTGCTTTCTTTCTTTTACAAGTTTTGTTATAACAGAGATAATATCTGCATCTGTTATTTCTTTACTCATATCTTTTTTTTCAAATTCTATGATTCTTGTTCTTATATTTCTTATAGCAAGAGTTCTTTTTTCATCTTTAGCTTTCATAGATTCAGCTAAATCTTTACTTATTTTTTCTTTTAACATAAAAAGTTCCTTAAAAATAATAACAATCAATTTTAGCACTTTTTTTGCTTTAATGAAAAATTTGCTTGTTTAAAATCAGCGATTATAGGTTATTTTATCTATGATATTTTAAATATATAATTTTTAATATCCTTGTTTTCTTTTATTTAAAAGAAAAATATGATTAAATGATAATATTGAAAATTCTAAATTGGGATAACTTTTTTGCTTATGTCTAAATTTGTTTCTGTTGATACTGAGAAATGTAAAGGTTGTTGGCTTTGTATTGATTCTTGCCCTAGCAACCTTTTTAAAGTTACAGCTAAAAAAAACTCAAAAGGATTTAGTGTTATAGAAATGATTGACGAAAAATTTTGCATAGGAACTGATTGTGTAAAATGTTTAGATATTTGCCCTGATAATGCTTTCATTGCTCCAACTGAAAAACCAGATAAAATATCTAGTACTTTTTATTGGTTAGGAAAAAAACTATCTCAAAATGTTCTTGATAGAAAAAATCTAAGATAACTAAATTGTTTTTAAAAAATTTTTTCTCAAAAAAATATAATTATGTTTATTTTGATAATGGGAAACAAGAATTAATAACTAAAAAATTATTAGAGCAAGATATTTTAGAAATTGATAAAAATGATTTTGCTCAAGATTTATTAGATTTTTTAAGATTAGTAACAATTGTAAAAACTGATTGTGATTCAAAAGTAAATCTTTTATCTGATTTAAATAAAAATATATTAGAATTAATAAGAAGCAAAATAGATTTTATTTTAGTAAGATTATATTCAAATAAAGTAGAAAAAAAGGAATATTATCTATTAATTAATGATTTTAGAATAGTATATAAAAATTATTTATCAATAATTACAAATGAATCATGGCAATCACCCGATTATGGATCTTCAATTCAAAAACAACATGGTATTTATCAAAATAAAATTTATGCTTTTTATAACGATTATCAAAGATATAGAATAAATACTAATTTGATTGAATCAATTTTTAATGATAGAAAAAAAGATATAAATGGTGCAAAAAAAACTACTTATATTCTAAATAGTGGTATGGCTTCTTTAATGACACTAATTAATAGTTTTGATAACTTTGCTTTTAGTAAAAAAATAGGTGCTAATAATCTATATTTTGAATCTTTTTCTATATTAAAATATCAACAAAATATTCAATTTTTTGAAGAAGAAAATATTGATCAAATTTTAGAACATATAGCAAAAAATAATCCTGAATACTTATTTTTTGATCCTGTAGTAAATAGTTATAAAATGGCAATTTTTGATTTTCATAAGCTTTTTAATTACTATAAAAAGAATATTAGTGATAAAAATATTTCAATAATAATAGATACTTCACTTTGTTTAGATTTATTTGACATAAGTTTATTTTTTAAAGATTTTTTCCCAGAAAACCTATCAATTTATTTATATAGAAGTTTGCAAAAAATGGATCAATTTGGATTAGATGTTTCTCAAGGTGGAATAATAACTCACTATGGAAATAATGAAAGTATGATAGATTCTTATAGACAAATGGGTTCGACTCCATCTGAAGAATCAATATTAAACTTTGAAATAATGAGTCATTTTTTACCAGAAACTAAATTAGAACGACATTCAAGAAATACTTTAATATTATTTGATTATTTAAGTAATTTAAAAAGTAATCTTATCGAAAATGTATTTCATCCTTCAAAAAATTTAGCAACTTTTAAATCTTATCATCAAACTCCATTATTATTTTTTTCATTAAAAAACTTTTTTACATTAGAAGATAATAACTATTTTTTACAAGAATTATTAGAAATATCAAAAGAAAATAACTTTTTTATTAATTTAGGAACTAGTTTTGGCTTTAATTCTACTAGAATAATGCTAGTAAGTTTTAATGATTCAAATGAAATATATTTTAGATTAGCACTTGGAATGGAAACAATATCAGACATTTATAAATTAATTGATATTTTAAATATTTTATTTGAATCTTTTTTAGAAAAAATAACTAAAATATATAAGAATCAAGAATTATATTTATTTAAAGCTAAAAATGATAAATATTTAGAGCTATTAGAAAATATATATAAAACAGCTTGTATTGAAGAAAAAGATTTTTTTCAATTATCTTATATAATAAATGATTTAATTAAAGATATTTCTAAATTTGAAAATTTTAAAGCTACAAAAAATTATTATAAAGAACAAAAAGAATATTATATAGAAAATACCTTGAGTTTTATTTCAAAAGAAAAAATTAAAATAGATAATGAACTAAAAATTAGGATAGTCAAATATTTATCTTCGCTTTTTAATTGAAAAAATTTTTTATTAACTATATAATACACGTGAATGTTAAATAATATAAACACTTTCAAAAAGAGGATAAATGAAATATAGAATTAGTTTGGTCATAATTTCTTTTCTGTTAAGCCTTTTTATAGGAATCTACATAGCCAAATATGGGAGCATAGGAAATTCATCAGAAACACAAAAAAATGCTAAAGACCCGAATAAAAAGCCTTTAATTGGTTTCTCTATGGATACTATAAAAGAAGCTAGATGGCAAAAAGATAAAGAAATTTTTTCAAATTGGCTGGAAAAACATGATGCAAAAGTTATCGTTCAATCTGCTAATAGTGATGATACTAGACAAATTCAAGATATTCAATCAATGATAACTTTAGGTGTCGATGTTATTGTTATTGTTCCTCATAATGGAACTGCTATGGCAAAAGCTGTTGAAATGGCTCATAAAGCTAATATACCTATTATTTCTTATGATAGAATAATAAAAGATAGTGATTTAGACTTGTATATTACTTTTGATAATAAAAAAGTAGGGGAGTTACAAGCAAAATTTATTGCAGATCTTATACCAAATAAACCCTCAGAACCACTTAATATAGTTAGAATATATGGTTCTAAAACAGATAACAATGCTTTTATGTTTAAAGAAGGTCAAGATGTAGTAATAAATGAGTTAGTAAAAGATAATAAAGTAAAAGTAGTTCATGAAGATTGGGCAACAGATTGGAAGCCAGAAGAGGCAAAAAGAATAATGAATGCAGCTCTTACTAAATACGGACAAAATATCTTTGCTGTTTTATCATCAAATGATGGCATGGCAGGAGGAGCAATTCAATCTTTATTAGAAGAAAAAATAGCTGGTAAAGTTATTGTAACAGGTCAAGATGCTGATTTGGTTGCTTGTCAAAGAATTGCAGCTGGTACACAAGCCATGACTATTTATAAACCTATTAAATTATTAGCCGAAAAATCTGCTGAAATAGCACTAGATATGGCAAAAAGAAAGGTTATAATTGCTAAAAATACTGTAAATAATGGTTTTAAAGAAGTTCCTAGTGTTTTATTAGAAGTTGTTTCAGTTACAAAAAATAATTTAAAAGAAACTGTTATAAAAGATGGTTTTCTTAGCGAAGATAAAATTTATAGTGTTACTAAATAAAGGGCTCATAAAATTATGGAAGAAAAAGTATATCTTGAGTTGTCTGAGGAAAATGGGACTTCTCATAAATTCTATGAAGTTTTAATTAAAGATACAGAATTAACTATTAGATTTGGTAGAATAGGCGATTCTGGAACAATTCAGAAACAAACGTTTGATTCTTTTGAAAAAGCAAAAATAGCTGCCGATAAAAAAATTAAAGAAAAAACGAAAAAAGGTTATGCAGTTTCTGTTATTGGAGTTAGACAAAAACGTAAAGTTACAAGAAGAGAAGTTACAAGCTATGTTTCAACATCAAATCAAGCTCCTGTTATTTGGTCATTTGAGTCAGATTCATCTGCTTTTGGTATTTTTATTGAAAATGAAAGATGTTGGTTAGGAAATCAAAATGGAAATGTTTTTTGTTTAGATCATCAAGGAAAGGTTTTAAAACAATATAAATTACCAGATGGTGTGAAATGTATTGTTGGGGATTCTGATTGGATATATGTTGGTTGTGATGATGGTAAAGTTTATGATCTAACTGGTAAATTACCTAGAGTTTCTTATGAAATAGAAGATAATGTTGATATTTATTGGTTAGATATTTATGCTGGTTTTCTTGCTATTTCTGATGAAAAAGGAAAAGTTTCAGTAATAAATCATGAAGAAGAAGAGCAATGGTCTGCTTCTAGTAAAGGAAATTCTGGTTGGATGGTTCGATTAGACGATTCTTGTGTTTTTCATGGACATAGTAAAGGTATTACTTCATATTATGATCTTGAAGAAGGTACAACTGGATGGGAACAAAAAACATTGGGGAATATTTTATTTGGTTGGCAAACAAAAGATAAAATTTATGCTGCAACATCTAATAAAGATATTCTTTGTTATACTAAAACAGGTAAACTTCATTCAACATACAAATGTGATGCTGCTGTTTATTCTTGCTCTACTTCAGAAGATGGAAAATTAGTATTTGCTGGTGATTGTTATTCATCTATTTATTGTTTTAATGAATCTGGTGAAAGACTTTGGAAATTTGCTACGGGAAGCTCTTCAGCTTTATCAATGCAATATTTTAATAAAAAGCTATACATTTCTACATCAAATGGCTTTTTGTCTTGTATAGATGTTTCCGAAGAAGGAATTAAATCTTCTAAAGAAGGTAAGATTAAAAAAATTAAAAAAATTAATGCTCCAAAATCAGTAGAAATTTTTGATTCAACAATTCTTGATGAGACTAATGATGATAAATCAGGAATTATTCTTAAATGTGTAAAAGATGGTCAAAACCTTAGAGTTAAAGTTCTTTCTGTTGGATTTAAAAAAGAATGGAATGTACAATTTCCAAAAAATCTAAGAAAAGAAAATCAATATTATATTGTAGATGAAATTAGGGAATCTAAAAAAGGAAGTTTTTATAGAACATTTGGGAATATTAAAAAACTAAGAGGTTTTAACCTTTGATTTATATAACAAATAAAGAGTATTAAAATGAGTTTATTAAAAGCAAATGATATTATAAAAGAATTCCCTGGTGTAAAAGCTCTTAATAAAGTTAGTTTTACTCTTGAAAAAGGTGAGGTTCATGCTTTATGTGGAGAAAATGGGGCTGGTAAATCAACCCTAATAAAAGTTTTATCTGGTATTCATCCATCGGGAAGTTATTCTGGTTTTTTAGAAATTGATGGAAAAAAAGCTGAATTTAAAAATATTGCAGATTCTGAAAAAGCTGGTATTGCCGTTATTTATCAAGAATTAGCTCTAGTTGAAGAATTAACAGTAGCAGAAAATATTTTTTTAGGAGCTGAACCAAAAAAAGGTTTATGGATAGATTGGAATACCTTATATGCTGAAAGTAATCGATTAATGGAAGTGTTTCAATTAAATATTAATTCTTCTCTAAAAGTTGAACAATTAGGAATAGGTCAAAAACAAATGGTAGAAATTGTTAAAGCCTTAAGAAAAAATTCCAAAATCTTAATTTTAGATGAACCAACCGCAGCACTTTCTGAAAAAGAAGTAAAAAAACTTTTATCAATTATAAAACAATTAAAAGAAAAAGGTATTGCTTGTGTATATATATCTCATAAACTAGATGAAGTATTTGATATTTCTGACAGAATAACAGTTTTAAGAGATGGGCAATCTATAAAAACACTTAATACCAAAGAAACAAATGATAAAGAAATTGTTCATTTGATGGTAAATAGAAAATTAGATGATTTTTATCCTAAAAGAGTTTCAAAAAGAGGAAAGGAAATTTTATCTATTGAAAATGTATCAGTTAATTTTTCAGAATCTAATAAAAGTAATTTAAAAAATATTTCTTTTAAAGTTTATGAAGGCGAAGTTCTTGGTATTGGTGGTTTAATGGGTTCTGGACGAACAGAACTTTTAATGACAATTATTGGTGCAAATAAATCTGAAACTGAGGGTAAAATTACTCTTGAAAATGAATCAATTCTTCCTATTAATCCTTCAGGAGCTTTAGAAAAAGGTATTATACTTGTTCCTGAAGACAGAAAAAAACAAGGTCTTATTTTACATAATTCAATTTCTTTTAATTTATCTTTATCTCATCTAAAAAACTTTGTAAAAAATGGTTTGTTAAATAAAGAGTTAGAAACAAATGAAAATAAAAGTTTTTTTACCAAATTAAAAATAAAAGCACCTTCTTTAGAAGTAAATGCAGATTCTTTATCTGGTGGTAATCAACAAAAAATTGTTTTGGGAAAAGCATTAATGACAAACCCTAAAGTTATTTTATTGGATGAACCAACAAGAGGAATTGATATAGGTGCTAAAATTGAAGTTTATGAATTAATAAATCAATTAACAGAGGCAGGAAAAGCAGTAATTTTAGTTTCTAGCGAATTACCTGAATTAATTGGAATGAGTGATAGAATAATAATGCTTAATGAAGGCTCAATTGGTGGAGAATTTACTGCTTCTGAAGCAACTCAAGAAAATCTTCTTAGAGCTAGTTTAAAAAAACATGAATAAAAAGATATTTAAAATCTCTAGGTAAAGTAATTATAAAATATTTTTAAATTAAATTAATTTAATCTAATTTGAATATATATCTCTTTTCATTACTTCAAGTTTTTTTCTTATATCAGAAAAAATTTCCATTAACTTTCTGAAAGCATCAACTTCACCTTTTGAAAGAAGTATTTCCATATCTTTTTTAATTTCATCACCTTGAAGTTTTAATGAATTAAATTGAACTTGTTTTATATAATCTTTTAGTACTTTATCAGAAGAAATATCTATTATATCAAAATCTTCCCATATTTCTACAATTCTTCTTTGAAAGTCGGGTTGAGGCATTCTTTGTAATAAAACTTCCCAAGATAAAGGATCTAAAGGAGTTGATAATTCTATTATTTTTTCTTTAATATTTTCATTTATATCGTCTTCAAAAGAAACATCTTTAATTCTTGATTTTATATATTCAATAGCTCTAAATCTTTCTATTAGAAAATAAATTAATCCTTTTTCTGATATTATTTGACTTTTAATTTTTTCAAATTTTAAAAGATCTTGTTGAGCCAACATTTGTTGAGTATAATATTTTTTTGGATCAAAAAACTTACTCCCCATATTTTTACTATAATCATATTTTTTAGTTGGCGTATTTTCTTTAGGAGTAAATTTTTTTAACCTACTTCTTATATCCTCTTCTCTTATATCAATTAATTTACCTTCATGTTTCCAAGAAACTATTTTTTTTATTAATTCATTTATATAAATATCATTTTCTAGTTTTAATAAAAGTTGGATACAAGTATCTAATGCTTTAGTTTTTTCTTGAATATTATTAAGATTAACTGATAAAGCTTTTTCAAGCTCAAATTCAAGAACAGGAAGAACCTCATCTAAAAGTTTTTGAAAGGCTTCTTTATCATTATTTCTTAAAAAATCATCTGGATCTTTTCCTTCTGGTACTTTTAAAATAAAAATTTCTATTCCTGTACCTTTAGAAACTTGTTCTAAAATATTAGTACCTTTTTCTGCTGCCATTTGTCCTGCTTTATCTGCATCATAAGCAACAATTACTTTTTTACTTGGAGTATATCTTAAAATCTTTTTAGCTTGTTCTGTTGTAAGAGCTGTTCCTAATGATGCTACAGTATTTTCAAAACCATATTCATGACAGGTTATAACATCTATATATCCTTCTACAAGAATAATAGTACCTACTTCTCTTATTTTATTTCTGGAAAAATTTAGACCATAAAGATTTTGACCTTTTATATATATATTTGTTTCTGGTGAATTTATATATTTTGGTTGACCATCTTCAAGAATTCGACCTCCAAAGGCAATTACTTGATCTGTATCATTTTGGATAGGAAAAATTAATCTATTTCTAAAAATATCATAAAAACCACCATTTTCTTTTTCTTTTACCAAACCAGAAGATTTTATTTCTTCATCAGAAAAATTTTTTCTTAAATATTGATATAAAGCATCCCAACTATTGGGAGAATAACCTAGAAGAAATTTTTCTACGATTACTTTAGATAATCTACGACCTTTGATATAATCTCTTGCAATTTGACCATTTTCAGAATTAAGATAATTCCATCTATAAAATTCTACGGCCGATTTATTTATTTCAAGAATTGATTTTTTTATAGATTCTTTTTTTTCAATTTCTTCTTTAGATTCAGATTTAAAATCTTTTAATTCTACGCCTGCTCGAATAGCTAATTCTTTTATGGTATCTCGAAAAGAAATATTATTATATCTCATATAGAAATTAAAGATATTTCCAGCTTCTCCGCATCCAAAACATCTAAATATTTGTTTAGTATGATTTACACCAAAAGAAGGTGTTTTTTCTTGGTGAAAAGGACATAGCCCAACATAATTACTTCCTGCTTTTTTTAAAACAACATGCTCGGAAATAATATCAACTATATTTAATCTAGAAAGTATTTCATCTTTAACTTGATTCATAATTACATATTACAAAAAAAATAAAATCCAAATATTTTTTTCTAACAATTTAAAACATAAATTAACATGCCTATAATATCTTTAAGATTTTATATTTATTAAAATAAAAATAGCTAAAAAATATTATTGAATTTATATTATATTTCATTAATTATTTTTTAAATAAAAATTAAATTTTTATTTTATAGTAAAACAAAATATTATAATGATATAAAAAGAACTTATTCTTTTTAACAGTAAATTAACTTTAAAACTTGATAAATAACAATAATTTTATTGATTAACACAATATACAAAGAAATTACATCCTAAATAGAAAAAAAATATTGTATAATTTATTGTAATAAAGCTTATTAATTTTAATGGTATATGGAGTTTTTTATGGCTGTTTTTGGAAGTACATTGGTTAGTTTAGTTAAAGCAGGAAAAGTTTTTGATGTTGAATCTATGCTTAATAAAGGAGCAGACCCTAATTTACTTGAAGATGGTTTAAGTCCTTTAAGAGTTGCTGTTGCAATGGGATACCCTGCTATTGTGGAAATGCTTGTAAATAAAGGTGCGAATGTTAATGAACAATATGATCAAGGACAAACAGTATTAATGAAAGCTGTTACTACAGGAAAAATTGAAACCACAAGATTTTTAATTTCAAGAAAAGCTGATATTCATGCTAAAGACAATAGAGGTTGGACTCCTCTTATATATGCCGCTACAGGTGGTCATGGTGATACATTTGCATACCTTCTTTATAATTCAGCTGAAATGGATGCTCAGGATAATGAAGGTTGGACTCCATTGATGCACGCAGCTGCTAAAAATAATGATAAAACTGTAAAAATATTATTAGATAGAAAAGTAAACCTTCATTTAAAAAATAAAGATTCTCAAACGGCTCTTGATGTTGCTGAGTTTAGAAGAAATAAAATTATAATTGAGCTTCTTAAAGAAGCTCTAAATAAAGAAATTGAAGAAAAAAAAGTTGAAGAATCTCAATCATCTTTATTTCAAGATCTTTTTGATCTAAAAGATTCTTTAAGTTAAAAAAATCAAATTTTTTACTTTATAAAAAGGGTAAACCATTTCTTTTTGATATAACTAAATATCTATTATAAGTAAACTCTTTACCTTTTTTAATTTAAATTAAATCAAATTTACCAAATACTAACTTGTATTATGTTAAAACATAGTTAGTATTCTTTATAAATGTCATATTTTTTTTAATTTGAGTAGGAGGATAAAATAATGAAAGAAACAATATCTTACTATTCAGGTTTACCTGATTTTGATAAAGCAGAGCTTCTTGAAAAGTTTAAAACCCTTGATAAGGATAACTCAATAAAATTATTTATAAATTTAAATACCGATGAACAAATAGATATACTAGAAGCTTTTGAAAAAGATGAACAAATAAATTTTATAAATAAATTATCACCAGATCATATAGTTGATATTGTTCAACATTTTTCAGATGAAAAACAAAAAGAAATAATTAATTCATTAGAATCCAAATTAAAAAGTGAAGTTATAAAATTAACTTTGTATCCACCAGATAAAGCAGGTGGTTTAATGAATAGTCTTTATACTTTTATTTATGAAGACTTTAAAGTAATCGATGCTATTCCTTTTATTAGAAAACAAGCCAGAGAAGCAAAAAATCAAATATATTATATTTATGTTGTCGATAAAAATAATATTTTGATAGGAGTTTTAACACTTAGAGATATATTAATTGCCAATGATCATTCTCAAATAAAAAATATTATGGATGTAAATGTGGTAAGTGTTTTAGATACTGAAGATCAAGAGTATATAAGCAGACTTTTTTCTCTTTATGCTTTGATGGCAATTCCTGTAGTTGATAAAAACAATCAAATAAAAGGTGTTATAACAGCCGATGATATGATAAAAATATCAGAAAAAGAAGCTACTGAAGATATTCATAAAATGGGTGGAACAGGATTTTTAGATAGTAAATATTTAGAAACAGAAGCTCCTGTTATGTTGAAAAAAAGAGCTTTTTGGCTTTCAATTCTTTTTTTAGGTGAAATGTTGACAGCTACAGCAATGAGTTTTTTTGAAGATGAAATTGCAAAAGCTACCGTTTTAGCATTATTTATTCCTTTGATAATAAGTAGTGGTGGTAATTCTGGTTCTCAAGCTTCAACCTTAGTTGTAAGATCTATTGCTTTAGGAGAATTAAAAATAAGTGATTGGTTTAAAGTTTTTAGAAAAGAAGTTAGAAATGGTTTAATTTTAGGTCTTATTTTAGGTCTAATGGGTATGTTCAGGGTTTTTGTTGTAGGTAATTATGGAATACATTCATTTTATATTGGTCTAACTGTTTCATTAAGTTTAATAGGTGTTGTCTTATTTGGAACTTTAGCAGGTTCTATGTTACCTTTTATTTTAAAAAGATTTAATCTTGATCCAGCAACAGCATCAGCTCCTTTGGTAGCAACAATGGTTGATGTTACAGGTCTTGTTATATACTTTGTTATTGCAAAATTATTACTTTCTGGTACTCTTTTATGATGAAGCGTTTATTTATATTTTTAACTTTTATTTTTTGTTTTATGCAAGATGTTTCTTATTCAAAAGATTTTTTTAGTTCTAAAAGTACTAAAGTACATGTTTTTAGGTTAAAACCAAATCAAGATTTAAAAAAAGAAATTCAAAATATTGTTAATTCAGAAAAAATAAAAGCAGGTTATATAATAACTTGTGTTGGCAGTTTAAAAAAACTATCTATCAGATTAGCAAATGAAAAAAATAATTTAGTTTTAGATGAAAAGTTTGAAATAGTTTCTTTAGTTGGAACAGTTTCTGAAAATGGCTCACATATTCATATATCAATTTCTGATAAAACAGGTAAAACTATTGGCGGTCATTTATCTGATGGTAATATTATTTATACAACTGCAGAAATTGTTATTGGTGAAATAGATAATTTAAATTTTAAAAGAGAAGAAGATAAAGAATCTGGTTTCAAAGAACTAAGTATTTATGAGGAAGAGAAAAAATGAGAATAAAGATATTTAGCACAACTCAAAATAATATCTCATCTTTAGAAGATCAAGTTAATGCTTGGATTTCTTTTAATACAGAGTTTATAATAAAAGATATAAAGGTTTCTTTTGATAATAATAATATTTTAATGACTATTTTACATGAAGTTCCTACAAACTCTCAAGGAAGCTATAACTCTTATTCTAGTTCTCAAAATAACTCTCAAAAAGTACATATAGAAAAACAAAATTCAAATGCAGAACCAGAAAATAGTTTTAATGAGGTTTTATCTGTTTTTGCAAATAATAGAAAAGAGCCAAAACCTACATCTAATCATGCTGCTAATACAAATGTTCCTACTAATAATATAATAGGTGGAATGCAAGATATAAATCCTTCTAATTTAAAACCAGGAAGATTAATTCAAAGTAATTATACTAAATATACAAAAACTAATCAAAAAAGTAGTGAAGATCAAGCTTTTGATTGGGACTAAAAAGATATTTGATTTTTGGATAAGATATAATATATCTTAAAGCTGATATTTTATTTTTGGTAAAAAAAAATGATTGCAACAGAAAAAAAAGAATGGACTTATGAAGAATACTATAAAATAGATGATGGAAATCAATATCAAGTTATGAAAGGAGAATTAATAATGGTTCCTGCACCAAGTACAGATCATCAAAGATTTTCTAGAGATATAGAATTTATTTTGTATAACTATATAAAAAAATTAGCTCTTGGTGAAGTTTTTAATGCCCCTATTGATCTTATTTTAGATGACAAAATAGTTGTTCAACCTGATTTAGTTTTTATATCAAAAGAAAAAGCAAATATAATAAAAAAAAGAGGTATCTTTGGTGTTCCTGATTTAATTGTAGAAATAATTTCAAAATCTTCTATAAAAATGGATAGACAAGAAAAATTTAAACTTTATGAAAAATATGGTGTTAAAGAATATTGGATAGCAGACCCTAATAATAAAACAATTGAATGTTTTTTTCTTGAAAATAGTAAATATGAGATTTTTTGTTATGCTGATGAAAAAGATAACATTTTAAAATCTAAATTATTAGATGGTTTAGAAGTAAATTTAAATGATATTTTTACTTTTGAAGAAGATGATGATTAAAAAACAAAAAATCCAAAAATATAATTAATTGTAGGGTTTTGATTCATCAAAACGCCTTTTTACTTTGTTATTAATTTAGTATTTCATTTTTTACTGAGTACTTTTTATATACTCAACCAAATTATTTATTTCATTTTTTGAAAAAGTATATTTCCAACTA
>ERZ1292633.3648-Hain-H41-02um-R1-3648-length-14811-cov-5_pt1 | contig 14811 bp, 4 predicted proteins | sample MGYA00564406_ERZ1292633 | MGnify/ENA primary metagenome ERZ1292633 (study PRJEB36523, sample SAMEA6512639) | groundwater metagenome | collected 2019-01-08 | study: AquaDiva: Metagenomics assemblies of 32 groundwater samples
CCCCCCCCCCCCCTCCATTAACATGTCCGGAAAGCCGCAGCGGCGAAGTCTAAGTCCGTCCGCTGTAGGACATGCCACCTGCGCCACGGTAAAGGACGATGCCGCATCCACACATGGCATCCCTCGTCACGCCCCCTCCGAAAACGACTACGTCTTTTCACATTGGCCGCTGTGGCGAAAGGTGGAATTCTGCGCCTACGCCTGCTTCAACGTGGTCGTGTCGGTGTACGCCATTGCTAAGACTTACGACTTCGCCATGGAGAACTTACCCGCTCTGTTCAGTTCCAGTCGCGACTTCGTTGCCGTCGACGAAAATACCACTGTTAGCACTTCGGTTTTTTCCGTGTTGTGGGCTGTGCAACGGATCAACGCGGGGCTCCAATTCGTCCTTCGTGGCGGGGCACCCCTCATCCTGGCCTACGATAACACCGACACGCAGTGGCGGGACTTTTCGAAGCAGCTCGCCATTGCCTTCGTGGCTTTGTTCGCCATGGCGATTGTGTTGCGGGCCGTGCGACGATGGGCGGCGGCGAAATCCGCGGCGGCTGCACCCCTTTACCGCCGCATCGTCGTGGCCCAATGCGTCTGCAACGTGGCCTTCTTCGTCTACGTGCACGGCGCCATTCACGGCCTCATTCCCTTCAGTGTGCTCTTGGCGAACTATTATCTGATTGCGCCATTGCACAAGCGCCTGCCCCGTGGTCGCTACAACGGCGCGCTCTTCATGGCACTCTACTGGACTTTTCATCTTGCCGTGTTGTATCTGAACGGCTGGCTGGGTGCGTCTCGAGAAGCGACGGGCGGCGCGAATGATCAAGACGACTCCTCCTCCTTTTGGGCCTTCGCGACCCACGATCGCCTGTGTGAGGTCCTTCGATCGTGGGCATCCTTGGTGTTGCCGTCCACGTTCGTCAACAGCTCGATCGCCAAGGGCGTACTTCGGTACTCCGTCATCTTTAACATGCACACCCTACGGATGATCTCCTTCAACTACGACTACTGGGAGGCATCGCAACCGGACGCCGAAGCGAAACGCATACGCGCGAGAGAGAAGGCGCACTCTCACGCCATCGTGTCGACCCCGGCGCACGACGTAGAGCCCGACGCGACTTCCGACGGATCCTGGTACACATACAAATTCCGCGCGGAGTGCCCACGTCGCGTCGGGGAGTACGAGTCGCTCACCAACTACATCGCGTACTGCTGCTACGCCCCGCTGCTCATCGCGGGACCGATGTCGAGCTTTAATGCGTACATGTCTGGCGTCGTCGATCGTCCCCAGACCACCTTCAGCGCGCCGCAGTGGATCAAGTATCTTCTGCGGACGCTATTTCGCTGCGCCGTCATTACGGTGCTCCTGGCGCTCGCACCCATCAACGCCATCCGTGACCATCCGACTCTGTTTTCACAGATGTCGTCTGGCGGCAAAGCGAGCGTCATGTATCTCACCCTCGCTTTCTTGTGGCTCAAATTTAGTATCATTTGGCGCTGTTTCCGGCTGCTCGCCGCCGCCGAAGGGACGGACGCCCCGGAAGACATGAACCGCTGCTTTGCGGACACGGTGACTGTTTCCGACTTTTGGAAGGACTGGCACGCCAGTTTTAACCTCTGGATTGTCCGATACATGTACGTGCCAATGGGCGGAAGTAAGCTCCGGCTCGTCGCCGTAGTGCCGATATTCTTTTTTATCGCGTTTTGGCACGACAATGAACTGAAATTGTTTGGCTGGGCGATCGTCATGCTCATCGCGTTCATTCCCGAGATCGTCGTGACCGCGTTCTTTTCGCAGCCGCGGTTTAAGGGGCTCAAGCAGTCCCCGTCGTACCGCTACTTACAAGCGATTGGAGGCACGTGCTCGACCACCGGACTCGTGCTCGCCAACCTCGTGGGCTACGGCACCGGCGTCCACCAGTCCGCGGATGGGGTGTCCCACATGGCCACCACCGACAACCTGACCACCGCCCTAACGTGCGTGCTCTTCATCTACTGCGCGGCCCAAATTGGATTGTACCAACGCGCGAATGCCATCCGAAGTACGACGACGCGAGCGCCGAAAAAACCGTAAAAAACCCTCTGATCTGTCGAGGGGAAATGCCACCGACGACGTGAGGCCGCGGTGAGGCCGCGGTGCGGCGCGATACACACGACGCTCATCATCCCCTTCACATTTCTCTCAAGGTCGCGGACACCTACCCATGCCTTGTGTGAATCAACGCCTGAACCAATCTGACCATCTGGTGCGTCACGCGAGGACGAAGACAGCGACCGGAGAGGTTGCCGTCATCGCTCCATCCCTCCTCCCAAAATCACACGTGGAAAACAGGTCGGATCAACCTCCACAACAGGGCTCTCCGATGGCAAACTCGGCGGGTTGGTTCGCCGACAGCGGCGCGAGAGCGTACGTCATCGCCATGAGCTTCGTCGTCCTCGCGTACGTCGTGCTCGGCTCCCTTCTCGCCTACTACGTCATCGTCCGCTTGCCGCACAAGCGGCCGCCTCGCCGATACCCACCCGTCGGCACACTTGGCGCAGCGTGAATGAAAGTGGCCCGGGACGACGGAACGACACTTCAAAAGCGCAAACGAGGAGGATCCTACGCGCACACGTGTTGATGCGCGCTGCGATGAGGACCGGCCACTCAAGCAGCGCCGTTGGGATCGGACGTTGGGCTGGGACATCCGGTACGGCGGAGCTTATCCTGTAGGTTCCGATTCGGTGGGCTTCGAGACAGGGTTCCCATCTGCACCCACTTCGTTACCAAATGCCCGTTCGCGGACGCAACACCACCTCGAGGTTGGACACCTCGACAATGCCATTCAACTCCTCGACCCGGTGATGTCTGCAGCTCCTGTCGGCAGTGACGCACTCGAACTCGGAGTTGACGACGGCACGGTCGTGCGCTCGACCTTGTCACGCCACACAACTGTTTTGAATGAATGAAAAAAATGAAATGTTGTGAAAGTGGGGGGAGTGATCCGCGCGCCGCGCGTGGCGGAGTGTGCCAGCCACGCGTGTGCACCAGGCAGTGTTCCCCCCTTCCCGAAGCGGTTGTTGTGAATGACCCCTTTCCCCCCCACGTGCGCGCCATCAGCGTAAATGCAACGTCGCCACATTTGCCCAGTTCACACGCATTTGACGCTCCAAGCATGCGCTCGACCTCTTACGGTGCGGCAGGCCGGTCTGCCCGACAATTTCTGCGCTGCGAAGAACTGATCGCTGCATGGGTAATTTTATTCGCGCTCGTCTCGCTGCCCTTGGAATCTGTGCTTTCGCGAACAGCCGTTGGTCGATCGATTTGCTGTGCCGTCGTGCGTTGGGACCTTCCGTGGCGCCGGATGCCGACGCACGCTAGCTCTGTTTTCATCGGCGTTGCGGCGGGCGGCGCAGCGACCATCTTCGTGGGCTCCATCACAAGCTTGCAGTTTGAGGGAAATGGGGCTGGCTCCTTTGCGCCGGTGTGCCCTCGGGCGGCCGTTGCCGAGGCCGTCCCGTCCACCTACGCGACGTGTGGCTACTCGCCGGTCGATGGGTCCGTGGACGTGTTGCCCGCGTCCGCGACCTATTTCCGTGCCCCTGCCGGGTTCTGCTTCGCCCCACTTGCGACGCTCAACACCGTGGCGCTGCATAACCCTCCGTTGTGCCGTCCGTGCGAAGCGGCGTCAGTGGCTGCCTTGTGCCGTGTCATGGAACCGCCCCATCCCCGCCTCCCCGCACTGGACTACGTCGCGACGACCAGTCGACTCTTCGCGTTGGACGATGCGGTGATGAGCGGCGACGGGGCGGCCGCGTCCTCCGTGACGGTGCGCTGTGTCCCGGCGGGCACGAGCGTCGATTGCAATGATCTCACGTCGGATCCACAGGGCCCTCCATCCACCATTCAAAGCGTCGTCGCGGAGCTGTGCGGCAGCTCGTCTCGCTCATGCCTCAACACGACGTTGTGTCCCGGGGTCAGTGCCGACTTGGGCACCGTCGCGGTGGTGCAGTTCGCGGTCGTCTGCCAGCGCCTCTCGGTCGCGCTCCCGGCTCCACGATCGGTCGCCGATTTGGGGGCGTCGCTACCCGAACCGGAAAAGCGAGCGTCACGGCGGCCACTGTGCGACTGGCGCCCGGCGACGTCGGCTGGCATCGCGGTGTGCGAATCCGATGAATGGCTGACCGGCGCTTGCGTCGCGCAGCGCGCGCGGCAGTGTCAGAACGGAGCGCCGTTTGGGGGCAGCGTCCGGTGCTGCCTCAACCATTCGACCGTCCCAGGGTGCTCACCGGACTCCAGTTGGCGACTGCTGGTGGACCCCGTGACCCCCGCGGCGAGTCCGATCGACGATGCGACCCGACGATGCCCCCTTCACACCGCGATGCACGCGCTCTGCAGCGCTCGATGCGATGTGACGGGCCTATTTGGATACCCCAACAGCCCTGGTATGTTCGCTTGCCGCGGGTTCTTGCTGACGCGGCCTTCTGTCTCCTCGTGGACCACGTGCGACTACTATGCGCGTTGCCCCTCACAACATGTCGCGACAAGTTTCGCACAATGCGCGCACCCGACGCTGAGCACCGCGTCACAGCTTCGCTGCGAGCCCCTTCGTTTCGGGTTTCTCAATGCGACGGCGTGCGTGAACGTTTCCGGGCCGTCGACATCCGGTGGGCTTGGCAACGTTGTCTGCCCGGCAGACCACGTCATCGTTGCCGCCTGCGGCCCCAACCGCATGCTTTCGTGCCCGGGCGGCGTGACGACCATGATCACGTGCTGCCCGGCGGCGAGGCAGTACAACTTCGGACGGCCCTGCCGTCCGGGCTACGGGGCGTCCATCGTCGGCAACGTGTTCACGGCGCGGCACGCCTCCGCGCTGGGGCTGGCGGCGAGTGTCAAGCCATTCGACGTCGGCTTTGGCCTGTCGGGCGCAGCCGGTTTCCCGCCCGCCTCGGGGACTTCGCTTTTAAGCGGCATCGGACAAGACATTCGCGGCATTCACTACTGCGAGGGCTATCTACACATCGCGACTGGCGGCGGCTACGGGGCGACCGTGCTGGCGAACCCCACGGGGGGTCATGCGCTCCTGACATTGGATGTGCTCCGCGAACGTGTGAACGTGACCCTTGGCGTCTTCGGCGGGCCGGGATACACCGCGACACCGTGGCGCCCACCGCAGTGGACCGACCGTGCCGTGCAATTGACGGACGTCGTCGATGTTGTGACGTTTTCCACCGAGGGCAACCGTCGCCGTGCCCCTCTGTCAATCGCAGGTAGCTATTCGCCCGAGCTACTCTCGTCCGCCTGCCTTGACGTGGCGCTTCTCGATCGCGGTAATGGACTGGTCCGGTCGTTGATGCAGTCGCAAGGGACGTACCCCGCGATGGACGCGACGGTGCTGCTCGGCGTGCTGCCTTCCACGATTCCCGTGCCGTTCAATGCCACCGCGGCTTTGGATCCGGGGAATGGAACGGGCATTTTCGACAATCACATCAACGGCGATGTTTTCGCCGTGACGTATCGCGCGTCGTCCCAGCGACTCTACGTCAGCACCTTTCGCGCGGTGATCGAAGTGACGACCGACAACGCCGTGCAAGTGCACGAAAATGTGGCGACGTATTGGCTGGGCGATGGACAGACGGCCGGCCTGTGCCCTGCCTCTCCCTTGCCACCTCCCGCGGCGCAAACACAGACGTTCCGCAGCGACACCTTCATGTCCTCTCCGGGGCAGATGGTCATCTGGGACGACACGGTCGGGCTGGTCACGGATTTCGACGGTACCACCGGTGTGATCGTGTGGGTCAACATGATCACCGGACTGGCCGAACGCCTCGCCGCCGGTTTCCCCAACTCCATCATTCCCAGGGGCTTAGCGCTGCACGATTTCGACTTGCTGTACATCAGCGACACCGCCAATCGCTGCATCCATCGATACTCATTGACGCATGCCTTCACGGAAGTGGTTGCCGGGAGCTGCAGCGCCGCCGCAGGGTTCGTGGACCGCGTTCCGTGGTTGGACGTGCGATTCGCGAGCCCGTCGTATCTCACCTCGAGCGAAAGCGCCGTGTTTGTGTCCGAGGCGAACAACTTGGGTGGCAGGGTGCGCGTCATGCAGGTGGCTTGGACATGCGAAAAGGGTTTTGATCCAAGTCAAAATTGCACCGTGTGCGCGTTTGGATACCGCGATTATCCCCGATGCCGAACCGCGTGTAGTGTCGACCAGGATTGTAGCGGTCACGCGTCCTTCGTGAGCGGTGTACCCGGTGCGTGTAAGTGTCAGTGTACTGGCTACTGGAGAGGGCCGACGTGTGCATACTGCGCCGACGCCTTCGACACCACGTTTGACTGCCAGCGGTGCCTCGTCCGGTCTCAACCGTTTCCGCGATGCCGCACCGTCACCTTGTCGCTTGTGATGTCGCGGTCAGCGTCGCTGATGACACCGTCCTGGAGCCCGACGCCGACGGTCACCCCCCCTGCTACCGAGACACCGACTGTCACCTTGACCTCGTCTCGCATCGTTCACACGCGCACGCGAAGCACTCGCACGTTTGAGAATACCTTCACGCGGTCGCTGAACATCACCACATCGCTGGAGCGCAGCCACACGCACCTTGCGACGCCGACCGCCACATCTGGCCAAAGCGCGTCGCGAACCAAGGACGTCACCGTCACCAAGTCGTCAACGGCTTCCACGTACCCATCGCGATCTTGGCCATTTCGCCATTTCCTCAGCGCCTCGCGGTCGCCGTCCGGAAGCCGTGCGACGCCGTCGCTATCGATCACGTTCCCGGGTGATCGGTTGTCGTCCAGCTCGTCGTGGAGTGTCTCACGAGACACCGTCACATGGACGCTCACGGTTGCCCTCAGTCGCACTCCCACATTGAGCTGGCCCCTGTTGCGCCCAGCCTTCTTGTATCTCGCACCGGGCTTCCCGTGGTCGTTTTCAGAGCCCATGTGGCGCTCCGATGACCCTCGCGATCGCACCATCGCGCTCAAGCTGCGCTTTGGTCACTTCGACGTTGCGGTTGGCGCCGCCGTAATCGCCGCCGTAATGACACCAGACAGCGGAGTGGGCGACTCCTTACCTCGACGGCCCGAAGACGGCTCCGTCATATCCGGCTTGGTGCCAGGCGCGTGGTTCAACGATCCTCTGGACCCCAGACGCACGGTGCTTCCCGCGAGCAGCACGGCTTCGGCGCCACCACCGACCGCTGCCGCCGCGGCAGCCACCTCGCCGTCTCCCACCAGTTCCCCCTCGACTCTGTTTGATGGCCTCACGGCGGCTCCCAAAGCCTCGCCGCCGCCCTCGAGCGCTTTATCCACAACCGTGTCGCTGCGCGCGAAGCTGACACGGGCGCGCGAAATTTTGTACAGCCAAGCACCGAATCCGATCGCCTGCCTCCGGGACGTGAATGTGACGAGTCCCGATGCTTTCACGCAGTGGTCGATCCTTGTCCTCACGCACCCTTCCGGTCTCGTAAAGCTACTGGAAGCGGTTGCGGCTGAGGAAGCCGCCGAAGTGGCGACCCTGCGCACGACGGGTTCCAGCGGCGCTCGTCGTGATATGCGGAGCGTGCTGCAGTACGTGCTGGACTACCTACTCTTTCAAGACGACGGGGACACGCCCCTCCCCCCAGTGGCCGCTTCCAACACGTCGACAGCAACCAGTGCGTCATCTCCGGCGTCCCGGCTGGATAACATCGCGGCATGGTCGCAGCGTCGCTTGCTGCCCTACGCTCAGTGGACGCGAGACACCTTTCTCTGGACCGTGCCGCGCATTCGAGCACGCAGTCCCTTTCAAATTACCTCGCCAGCAGTCATTTCGTTCTCGTTTGATGCGTACTGTGTCGAGGGCAAACGCGGCCTCAAGGATCGCTTTCTCACCGTGCCCATCCCGGTGCTCCCAGTGGAACCGCCATTCGGTCGGGGCGCCAAGGAGGCGTCCGGCTCAGCGTCTCTCATCGTCGCGGGTCTGAGTTTCGTCACTTCGGGTTTGCTCGCGGCGCCGATGACGTTACCGAGCGCTATTTTGGATGGACTTCGTGCCCTCACGGCCTCGTCGTCAACTCACGGGAGCTCCGCGCTCGTTGCCTCCCTGCTTTCGTCTGCCGGGGGGCAGTTGCAGGCGGGCACCGGCGACCTGTTTCCCGTTCTCGCCACCCTCCAGACGTATCACGCATGGACCATGGCCGAGTGCGACTGGAGCAGCTCGCAGCGGTTCGCCTCCGACGCCAGCGGGTTGAATGAGGCGCGTGCCGCCCCTGTCAGCGCGAACGCCGCCACAGGGGAAACTGAGAATTCTGCTGACGATTCCGCCTCAGGCACGGCGATCGCGTTTGGAGGAGCCGCACTCAACGCCTTTAGCTTTGCTTTCCCCTTCGTGCTTCACCCGACGGCGCTCGACCTGCCCGTCCCGGAGCCGAGCGGCCCGCAGGCGTCTGATCCGGAGGGGACCTACGTCTCGGACATGGCGTCACGCTTGTCCAAGCGATTGAGCGGCGGGGTGGTGCTGCAGCTGATCATCATCGTTGGTGTCGGCTTCATGCTCCTGTGCTACGCTAAGTTTGTCTACGAATCCGTGGCATCCGATCTCACTGGGATCGTCGACCTTCACGGCGCGAACATGACGGAGGTCTCCTTGGCGGGCAAGGCCAACCACCGCTCGAGGCGAAGCGTTGCGCCGCGCCACAACAGCCCATCGCCGCCGCCGATAACGGCTCACCCGATCGTCGTGTGGACGTTCCTTCGCAGTTGCGTCGCCACCCGGTTTCCGCACCTGCCGCTGTTCCTGTGGTTGGCGCTCGCGTGCTACGCGATCCCCGTCATGCTCACCACCGGCTCGTTGCTGAGCCGCGACGTGTCGTATCCGACAGCGGCCGGCCCCGCACAATCGCCCGTCATCAGGGGCGGGTCGTCCGTGACCACGCAGGCGCCTCCCTCGCTCGCGGTGACTCGCATCGCGTCGTCGCCGCCGCTACTGACCCTGCCGCTCTCACTTGGCCTCATGGTCGTCTGGATCTTGCCGGTCGTCGCACTCGTCGTTGTGCCGACGGCTCTTTTTTGCAAGGCGATCATTCCAGGCGACGAGCCCCGAGAAGAAAAGAGTGACGAAGGACTGTTGAACGCCGCGGCCGCGCCTCTTCTCACCTCCTCTACCTCGATGACGGCAGCAGTTCAGAACGGGGCAGCACGGCTTGCCGACGAGTTGAGACGCTTGAGACGACTGGGCGGGATGCTCTTGCCGTCCCGTTCGGCAATGAGTGGAAATCTGCCGGCCCCTTTCGCGCCGACGTGGCTCAAAATCGCATCCACCGGTTGCCCCGCGACTTGGCAGAGGTTGCCGCTGTTGTGGCTACCATCGCGGGGTGGCACGAAACACGAGCCCAGCCCACTTCTGATCGAGGCCGCTCAGCGGCAGCAAAAATCTGTCTCGAACGGTTCTACTGCGAAAAGTTCCAAAAACGGAAAGGTCGCGACGGTGACAATAGGAAGCCGTGCCGCCGCTCCATCGGACGGCGCTGTGCCGGATCCCCCTCGTCGGGGGGGCGTGTCGTGGCGCGTGCAGTTTCTACCCCGAGGCATCTGGGACTGGAGCGCCCTTTCCAGTTTGTCCACGTCGACGACTGAAAAACGCAACGGCGTCGCAACACCGACAGACCCCTCGAGACCCGACATTGCGGATTCATCACTGGAAAGCGCACTGCGGGACCGCTACCCCATGCGGTGGTGGTATGCCACGGTGATTTGCCCGTGGTTGGTCGCGCCGCTCACTGGCTCACTGCGCCGCGACGTCGCACACTACGCGCTGTGCCTTGCCGTATCGCGGACCGTTGCGACCGCGATCATCGCGGGGACGCTGTTCGGCGTGCCGCAAGTGTCGTGCGTGGCCATGACGGCCGCGACCATCGTGATAGACTCCGTGTGGGCGCTGTTTGTTGTCGGCATGCGGCCGCACACCACTCCCGTCGCTAACGCGTTGCACGCGGGGGTCGCACTTCTTTGTGTGATGTCGGAAATGTTGTCGCTCACCTCGAGCATCTACGAAGCAGCGGCGCTGCGACCCGTTTCAGGGAGTGACGCTGGGGCGATCACCGGAACCGGTGCCGGCGTCATTCAGGACCGCATCGACCGCATCGCGACGTGGAATCGTCTCCGACTGGCGGCGGCTGCGCTCGCGGCGACTGCCCAGGCATTCGCCATGGCCTTCGCAGCGTTGGGCGTCTTCCAAGCGGTGTGGTTCGGCAGGAAGCTGCGGCAGCTGTGGGCGAAGAAGTGCGGCGAGTTGGGTCTCTCTCCTTCGCGCCGTAGAAGGCCCCCTGGCGATGGCACAGAAACGGACGATTTGTGCGCCGAGGTGGGAAGCGATAGTAGCGTCGACTTGCTGGACGTGTTAGCAGCGTCGCCGCCCCGCCCCGCTGGCTTGCTGCAGGCACCGTCGCCGCGGTCACCGACGGCAGCGGTGCCACGGTCACCAGACTTCGTACCTCTGCTTACGGACAAGAGAAGCCAGCGGATCAGGGCAAAGGCCGACTCGAGACACCCGCAGCTATCGCGAGCGGAATCGCATCGACTGCGATCCGAGAGTTACGCCTTGCTCGGCAGCAGCACCAGCGAAGAGGACCGTTCTGATATCTCAGTGGAGGGGACCGGCGACGACGATCTGACTGACATGCCACATCGCGCGCGTGTCGCATCAGCCTTCTGCACGCCGCCCAACCCCGTGTCTTCCTCTGGCTCGAAGCGGCACCCACACGCCGATGACGCCGAGTTGAACAGCAGCGCAGACGACGCCGACCGCCATACCGCAAGCCGAAGTGGTAGCTTGAGGCAGCCGCGCCGTAACAATCCGCTCGTCCGCTCGCGCGACTTCACGACCCGCGTCAATGCGACGGAGTCGCGTCGCGAGGCGCGGCGGCAGGACCTTGAACGCTCGGAGCTGTTGCTGTGTCACGTCGGCGGGAAACTGTGGTGACGCACAAACACCGTATCCGACGAAGCATACGATTTGCACCGCCTCCTAGACGCCCCCCCATCCCACACACGTCGACTCGATCCCTCTTCAATCGGTCAAAGGTGACCGCGATGGCATTGTGGGCGATTGTGGTGGTGCGTTCCTCCCCACACCGAAGCGACTTAATCTGTCGATTTCCCATGGCATCATCCCAGTTTTTCGTCAACAAATCGACCGCGGCGGCCTCGCAGCCCACGACGACCGCCGCCGCTGTGGGACCACATGGCTCACCTCCACCAATGTTTCACATGTCCCCAATCCACAACGGAGCGGTCGACGCCACCGGGCCGCCTCCGGGAAGCGCCGTGCTGGAGCGATTGTTGCAGTTGCTGCGCTCCTCGGCGACGGCTTCCTCTTTTCAACTGTCCGCCGCCGCCACGCGAAGTGGCTTCGGTAGCTCGAAACAGTTAAATAGCGCCGCATTCGGCCCTGGGAACAAGCTGGGTGCGTCCTCGCCACCCGGGGGGGCTCACGGCGGACATGCAGACAGTACCAACAGTTTGATGACGCTGCTCACCACTTCGGTGCAGGCGCTGCTGGAAAATGCCGTCACGCAAACCGCGGAACACCAGCGGGCGTTGGACGACCTCCGCGTCACGAAGGCGTGGAGCCAGCAAGTGGAGCACCGGCTTTCCTTCACGGACGCGAAGGTGGAGCAGGCGCAGCGCGACATGAAGGAACTGCATCACAAGTTGCAGCTGCTGTGGGATAGCTCCCGGCCCTCCGGAGGGGACGCACGCATCGGCAGCGTTGGGGGGCCCAATTCAACCTCCTCGTCGGCACGGCCCAATGGCGGAGGGGGAGACGCGAACATGGCCGCCGCGCAGATGGTGTTCCACCATACCGTGGAAACGCAGCACATGCTCCGGCGGCAGGCCGACATCCCGTCCTACGGCGCGGGAAGTGCCGCCGCTGCGGCCACTGTGAATAGTTCAACGCAAGGCAACGCTCTCGCGTTTATGGCCAACCGCGTGGACGAAACGGTAAGCATGATCGGCGAGGCAATGAACCGACTGGACGCGTCCGACGAAGCGCTCCGGGGATTGTTCGCGTTGAACCGGCAGCTGCAAGAGCAGTTTGGCAAAATCACCGCCGATCATTCTCAAATGGAACAGCTGCTGTTGGGGCTGGAGACGCGCGTCAACGTGCACTCCGACAGCATGCGGAAGATGAATGACGCCGAGTTGCAGTGCAACACTGCGCTGCAAAGGGAAGTCGATAGCCTCAAACGGAAGGCGGTAGACTTAACGCAGCGCGCGCAGCACGCCGAGGACGCCATGAAGGCGCAACAGATGCAAATTGGGACGCTGGACTCGATGAAGGCGACATTAAACGATTGCAAAGCGGTGGTGGCTCGCCAGTTGGATGACGCCATGGCGTTGGCGCCGAGCGGCTTCAGCCACCGAGGACTGTCCGGTAGCGGCAGCGGCGGGCCGCTATCGTCGACAGGCACACTGGGCAAGCGCTTCGCCGATCTCGAGACGACGCTGCACGCGCTATACTTTACGTTAGACTTGGATGCCAACGCCGCGATCGACTTGCTCCGCGACGCGGCCGCCGGCGGTGAGGCGTCACGTGCGATTCAGAAGGCGCAAGACCGCAAAGTCAAGCTGGCGCACCAGTGCCTTCCATTCAAGACACTGCTCCTCGGCCTGCAGGCGGTCAATCAATCCACAGGAACCCACGAGCAAGTCATCCAAAAGATGGATGGGGCCATCGCCGAGTTGTATCAAGCAACGTCCGGCATCCTGCCCCTCCGGCGGACGTACCTCGCGGGGTCGCAAGCTCCGACGATGCTGACGGGTCGCACACCGGCCGTGCCGAGCAGCAGCACAGGACAGTTGCCCTCCTCGAGTGACGCCATGCTGATGGCGAGTCCGATGCCAATAGGGCAGACGCAACGAAGCGCCGAGGGTGCCGACGTTTCGCGTTTGACCCACACACCCGCCGGTTTTGCACCGGCTGCTGCCTCGCCGACGAATAGTCAGCGAGGAACCGGTCGTTCGCCTGCAGGCGGCAACGTCCAGCTCGGTCTCGAACTGCGTGATCATGCTCAAGGCGACATCAGTGGCTGCCTCGTCGCCCGGAGCTTCGAGGGGCTGCCGGCACACAGCAGCGGCGTCCGCACGGGCGACATCATCACGATGCTAAACGGGTGCGTCGTAAAAAGCCGCGCCGATTTCTTTAGCGCTCTGAGACTCGCGGTGATAGCAGCGTCGAAAAAGTCACAGACCGCCACAGCCTCTTCTCATGGCAGCAGTAGCATGCCCATTCATCTGACGACCCCAATGCACGAACTGGAACAAGAGTATTCCGGGGGTGGTCATCCGGCCGAGGAACACCACCGCGAAACGCTGCCACGGAACGCCGTCCGCATTCCGTTGATGGTGGTTCGTGGAAAGTCGCTTCTTGAAGTGACCGTCGTCGCCCCGTTGCAGTGAGCGAAGAGTGAGCGCTGAGAGAGAAAAGAGAGGGGACGAGGCAACGAGGCCAAAGAGTTCAACTCAAACTGTACCGTTCCGTGACCCTGTGACATCCAAATGCCATTCCAAGTACTTTGACGCCCCCCCCTTTTCCCCTCACCCGATGAAACACCACCTTTGCTGTTGGATGCTTAAAAGGCCGCGGGGGAGTGCCCATTTCACCACCCACCTCATCTCGTTCTCACTCTCCGAACGCTGCGACCGACGGAGGGAGTGCCGGACGCCTCTTTTTTCTTTTTGAATGAAATCGTTCGGTGTGTTGCGCACCACGGCCCGCCTGCCGCTGACCCGGGCGATGCGGCCGACGATGAACGGGCAGGCCGCCTTGTCGCCAGGCGTCCCGAATGCGCCGAGGGTCTCGTCACTGTCCAACTGCGGGGGGCCTTGTCCGACCAGGCCGCCGTGCTCGATTGCTTTGCAGCTCAGTAACTACACCTTCGCCACCGCAGCGACGAATTCATCGGGCGGTGCTGTTGCCGACCCTTCTGCGACCGCGGATGCCGCGGCGTCTCCAGGGAAGCGGAGCGGCGACGCAACAGGCGACAAGGGCGACTCCACCGCTGCTTCTGCTGCAGCCATCGGCACCGATACGTCCGGCTCGGACACTGCCGCGAAGGACGCGGCGGCTCCGTTGTGGCCCGATTGCGACACCGTCGCTGACATCATCGCGGAGGAAACCTACGGCCGCGACGGCGAGGAAGCGATGCAACTCGCCAAAGACGCCGAGGAGTATACGAAACTCGCGCGGCGCGCGTTGATGTGGGGCACGGTGTGGGCGATGTTGGGCACCGCGGCGTTATGCTATGCGGCAATGAAATACTTCGGCATCACCAGGGGGGTTGCGGAGGTGCTGGAGTACATTGGAGGCAAGAACGATCGGGATATCGTCGCACTGCAGAAAAAGTATGGCGACGAAAACGTGAAAGTGGTGACGTTGGACATTTCGGATCCAACGGCTCTCGCGACGCAGCTGGACGCGATTATGCAACAAATTACCGACTTGGCGGAGCAGCAGGCGAACGAGAACGCCCTCAACAGCGGACATGCGGCGGGGGGAGGTGGGACGGGCACGGGCCCGATCGTTGGCGGCCACGAGGACAAAGGCTCAGCTCTTTCGTATTTGAAGCGAAAGGTGGACTCGCTGATGACGCCCTATCGGAAGGCACCCAGCGGCGAGAGTTAGCGAGGACGATAGTTCCTCCCATGTGCGGCAAGCCGCCGTTTTAGGGGCCTTGCCAAGTAAGAGGATGCCGAGAGCCACTCACACAAAGTTAAAAAGATTACTGAGGGCATCTCTCGTGAGCGCGACGACTTGTCGTACCGTGCCCTCCAAACATGTACCCTCAGGG
>ERZ1292633.3649-Hain-H41-02um-R1-3649-length-14808-cov-32_pt1 | contig 14808 bp, 13 predicted proteins | sample MGYA00564406_ERZ1292633 | MGnify/ENA primary metagenome ERZ1292633 (study PRJEB36523, sample SAMEA6512639) | groundwater metagenome | collected 2019-01-08 | study: AquaDiva: Metagenomics assemblies of 32 groundwater samples
GCCGGCGGTCCGCGATCTGTTTCAGCTGGAGGGGCTGCGCTGGTTATACGTGCTCTTGTTTGCGTTTCTCGGGAGTTGCGCCCTTACGCCGGTGATGGTCCAGATCAGTCACCACTGGAATCTTGTCGACATCCCGACGGAGCGTAAAATTCATGTGCAGCCGACGCCTCGGCTCGGCGGCGTAGCGGTCTACGCAGGATTTGTCGGGTCCGTGCTGATGAATTCGATCCTGCCGGATTGGATGACGGCGATTGTCCTGGCGGGTTCGTTGCTCTTGCTCGTTGGAGTCATCGACGATATCCATGAGTTGCCGGCCTCATCGAAACTCGTGGCTCAGTTGGCGGCGGCCGGCATCGTCATCGCCTCGGGAAAAGTTCTTACGCTCTTTCCTGCAGGCGGGGTTGGTGAAGCGGCCAATATTCTGTTGACCTTGCTCTGGATCGTCGGGATCACGAATGCCTTTAATTTCTTTGACGGTATGGACGGTCTAGCCGCCGGTCTGGCCGTTCTGATGGCGGGTTTTATGGGAATGGTCGCCTTTGAAACCGACCAGCCAGGGCTAGGGTGGCTAGCGATGGCCGTCATCGGCGCCTGCGCCGGATTCTTCCCGTACAATTTTCGGGGGACTCGGCCGGCCAAGATTTTTCTTGGCGACGGGGGCTCGACGTTTCTTGGCTTCACGCTGGCTTGTCTCGCGGTCAAAGGCAACTGGGCCAACCATAGTCCCATCGTGTCGTTCAGCAATCCGCTGCTGATTTTCGGCGTGCTGATCTACGACATGGTCCATATTACCGTGGAGCGTGTGGTCACTGGAAAAGTGCATTCCGTGAAAGAGTGGCTGGACTATGTGGGGAAAGACCATCTGCACCATCGCTTAGAGCGTGCGTTGGGATCCCGGCAGGCTAGCGTCGCCATGGTTTTCCTGCTCACGATTTGTCTGGGCCTTTCCGCCATGGCGCTCCGCCATGCCGGCCTTCAAGAGGCCGTGCTGCTGCTCATGCAAGCCGGGCTTATTGTTGGCATGGTAACCATCCTTGAATTGAGCGGTCGTCGCCGCTAGGGCTTGCACTCTTGCTCCGTTCCCGCTAGAAGATCTCTCCATGGTTCCCACCGTTGAATGGAAAAATGGTGCCGTGCGCTTGCTCGATCAGAGCCGGTTGCCCGAACATGTCGAGTTTCTCGACTGCCGGGACTATCGGGCGGTGGCCGATGCCATTCGTGAATTGAAAGTCCGCGGGGCTCCTGCGATTGGGGTGACTGCCGCGCTGGGCGTGGCGCTGGGTGCGCAGGCGGTCGCAGCGACGGAGTTCCCCGCGTTTGCCCAGGCGCTCTTGCCGATCTGCGATCATCTGGCCGCCACCAGGCCGACGGCCGTCAATCTGTTCTGGGCGATCGATCGCATGAAAAAGACACTCGCTTCCTTGAGCGCGCAGGCGGTTCCCGCTGTGAAGGCCGCGCTGCTTGCCGAGGCGCAAGCGATTCTGGATGAGGACATCGCCTTGTGCAAAGCGATGGGGAAGCACGGCGCGGAGTTGATCGCGAACGGGCAGACGGTCCTGACTCACTGCAACGCCGGAGCGCTGGCGACGGCGGGGTATGGCACCGCACTCGGTGTGATTCGCGCAGCCTGGGAACAGGGAAAGAAAATTCAGGTCATTGCGGACGAAACGCGTCCGGTCTTGCAAGGCGCCCGCCTCACGGCCTGGGAACTGATGCAGGACAAGATCCCGGTGACGCTCATTACCGACAATATGGCCGGATCGCTCATGCGTCAGGGAAAAATTCAGCTCTGTGTCGTCGGAGCTGATCGCATCGCGGCGAACGGCGATGTGGCGAACAAGATCGGCACCTACTCCGTGGCGGTGTTGGCAAGAGCGCACGGCATTCCGTTCTATGTCGCCGCGCCGTACTCGACGATCGATTTGAAGACGAAGACCGGGGCGGACATTCCCATCGAGCAACGTAACCCGTTAGAAGTCACCACCATCCACGGGAGCCATCCGGTCGCACCGGCAGGCGTGGCCGTCTACAATCCGGCCTTCGATGTGACGCCGGCCGAGTTGATCACCGGCATCATCACCGAACGCGGCGTCTTCAAGCCGGGTGAGCTGGCCTCAGAGTTTCATAGGGATTTACTCGAGACAAGATGAGTGAGGAGCGTTGCCTTTTGTGCATTGTGGGGCTATAGACAATTGATGCTGATGATTTTGCTTTCGATGATGGGAGTCCTGAAAGGTTCGCGAGAATGAGGAGCGCTCGTTTGACAGGCACGGACCGGAAGCTGATGCGGTATCAGGAGCAGTTGCGGCAAGAGTTGCCATGGCTCCGAGCAAAGTTCCATGTCCGCACTCTCGGTGTCTTTGGGTCGTATGTGCAAGGAACGGCAAGAAAGAAGAGCGATCTTGATTTGCTGGTGGAGTTTTCTCATACGCCGGGGTTGCTCGAGTTCATACGATGTGAGCAGTACTTGTCCGATCGGCTTGGGGTGAAAGTGGACTTGGTCATGAAGGGCACGCTCAAGCCACGGATCGGTCAGCGTATTCTTCGCGAGGTGGTTGGTTTGTGAGTACACGCCGTGAATTTCTCGATTATGTGGCCGATATCCTGGAGGCCGCTCAGCATATCGAGCAATTCATCGATGGCATGACCTGGACTCAATTTTCCCAAGATCAAAAGACCGTCTATGCTGTGGTCAGAGCCTTTGAAATTATCGGCGAGGCAGCAAAGAAGATTCCATTATCCGTTCGAAAACGTCATCCGAAGGTGCCGTGGAAGCAAATGGCCGGCATGCGGGATAAGCTGATCCATGAATATTTCGGCGTGAACTATCAGGTGTTATGGAAGACCGCCAAGGAAGACATCCCTTCCATCCAGCCGCGTATTGCGAAGGTCTATCAGAGTGAATCAAAAAAGACTCGTGGTGGAAAGTCATAGGTTGATGGGTCGCACTGTTCAAGTTGCGTGGGGAGGGTTTCGCGGTGCTGGAAACTGGACACAATCCGTTAGCGCTGGTTGAGCAAAGGGCCTGTGAAGTGGCCGGGACGATTCTCGCCTCGGAACCACGAGTCAGGCTGTTTCTGTTCGGCTCCAGAGCGACCGGGCGTGCAGGAGTTCGATCGGATATCGATGTGGGGATTGATCTTGGGCATGCGATTGCGCCGGAGGTGCTTGCAGCTCTCCGTGAAGCCTTCGACGAGTTGCCGATCATGCAAAAGGTCGACGTGGTCGACTTTTCGGTCGTGGATGAGGTATTTCGGGCGGTGGCTCTTCAACAGACGACGAGTCTCTATGAGCGACAAGCTGCATAATCTGTTGAGGCTGCTGGGGATTGCGCTGGCGCGGCTTGAAGGCGCATTGGCTCAGCCGGTCAACGAATTCGTCCGTGATTCTGCGATCCAACGATTCGAGTTTACCTTCGAGTTGTTCTGGAAAAGCTTGAAGGGATATGCCGAGGAATCCGGAGTGGAGGCGTATTCGCCGAGAGACAGCCTCCGGACGGCATTCCAGCTCGGGGTGATCCAGGAGAACTCAGACTGGTTTCAGATGTTGCAAGACCGCAACCTCACCAGCCATACCTATAATGAAGTCACGGCTGAAACGATTTACTCTCATCTCCCAAGCTATCTTCTCCTCATTCGACAGGCACATGCGGAGTTGACGCGCCGGATCAAGAGCTAGTCGCCTGGCAGCAAGTTGGCAAAGCAGTTGTAGTCATAGATACGCATACTTTTTTAAGACAGCCATGCCCGCGCGAATTCTCATTGTCGATGATGATCCCGACATCCTCTCAGGCCTCAAACAGCGGCTTGAATGGATGGGGCATCACACCATCACTGCAAAAGATGGGGCGGAAGCCCTCACCGTGATTCAACAAGCCGCGCCGTCTCTAGTGCTTCTTGATCTGGAATTGCCGACTCTGTCAGGAATCGAGGTTCTTGCACACCTCAATGGTCGGGGAAAGGCGATGGCTCAACAGGCTCCTGCGACTTCTGAGAAGGCCCACCACCCCATACCTCCCATCATCATTCTGACGGCCTACGGCACGGTCAATCGGGTTGTCGAGGCCATGAAGCTGGGGGCCTGCGACTTTCTTACGAAGCCGTTCGATCCCGACCATTTGGGAATGGTGATTCAGAAAGTCCTGGAACGGGAATCGCTGAAACGGGAAGTGACGCACTTACGCTCGGATCTGGATGCGCGCTATTCCACGATTGTGGCTGAGAGTGCCAAGATGAAAGACGTTGTGACCGCTGCCAAACGAGCGGCGGCTTCGGACATCACCATTCTGCTCCAGGGCGAAACGGGCACGGGAAAAGAACTCCTGGCCCGCTCCATTCATCGGTGGAGTTCGAGAAAGAATAAGCCGTTCATGGTCGTCAATTGCGCGGCGTTGCCGGAGCAGTTGCTGGAGAATGAGCTGTTCGGGCATGAACGGGGCTCATTCACCGGGGCGACACACATGCAGGAGGGGAAAATCGAGGCGGCGGAAGGGGGCACCGTCTTTCTCGACGAGATCGGCGATATGCCGCTTCCTCTTCAAAGCCGGCTCTTGCGGCTGCTGCAGGACCGGGAGTTTCACCGGGTGGGCGGCACGCACCCAATTCGTGCGGACATTCGTTTCCTCGCTGCGACGAACAAGGACTTGCCTCGAGCCGTCAAGGAAGGCACGTTTCGGGAGGATCTCTACTATCGGCTCAGCATGTTCCCTGTGATGCTCCCGCCGCTTCGAGACCGTCAAGAAGACACTCTTGTACTGGCTCATCACATCATTGAGCGTGAGGGAGCGCGGGGTGGTGTCAAGAAGAAGCAGCTCAGCCAAGGAGCGATGGAAGCCCTCTGTCACTATCATTGGCCTGGGAATATTCGTGAATTGGAGAACGTGTTGGCTCGGGCGGTGATTCTCTCCGATGGTTCGGTGATCCACGTGGAGGAGCTCGGGCTTCCAGGCGTCGTGACGTCCCAAGACACGCCGGCCATTCCTGAAGGGACGAGCCTGCCCTATCACGATTCCATGGAGGCGCATAGCCGGTGGCTCATCACTCAGGCCTTGCGACGAACAGGCTGGAACCAGACGCAAGCCGCCGTCTTCTTGAAGCTTCAGCGGACCTACCTGACCAAGCTGATGAAACAGAAAAAGATTCCCCCAAGGCCATCTGAGTCGTAGCGCTGTCCTGTCCGAGCGCATCGAGCACGCGATTACACGGTGTCACGAATCATGGCAGGTGTGTCTTGCGGTGTTCTTGGAAGCCGGATGAAGAAACGGCTTCCTTGTCCGATCGTGCTTTCCGCCCAGATGGCTCCGTGATGTAATTCAATCAGTTCCTTCGCGATCGACAGTCCGAGGCCAGAGCCTCGTGTTGTGGCTGAGGTATGAGGGGAACGGAAAAATGGAAGAAACACCTTATCCAGTTCTTCCGGTGCAATCCCGCATCCGGAGTCTTCGACGGTGAAGAGTACGGATCCATCGGTGAGTTGGTGCGCTTCAATACGGATCCGTCCCCCCTGGGGTGTGAATTTCATCGCGTTGTGTATGACATTTGTGAGAGCGCGACGGAGCTTCTCGCGGTCTCCACTGATGGGTTTGAGCGGACCGGGAAAGGCGATATCCACCGCCAGCTGCTTCTGTTCTGAATAGTATCGGAGCCCTTCCACGATTTCTCGCAACAGCGTGTCCAGCTGTACCTTATCCCGTTTGAGTTCCACTTCCACTGCCTGAAGCCGAGACAGATCAAGAAGGTCATCGATCAGCGTGCGCAGCCGCTCGATGTTCTCGTGGGCCCGGCCCAAGGCCTGGAGTTGGTCGGTGCCAAGGGCTCCTGTCACACCGTCGAGCAGGTTCTTCACATGAATCTTGATCGAGGTGAGCGGGGTGCGGAGTTCGTGCGAGGCGTTGGACACCAGAATCGTTTTGAGGCGGTCCAGCTTCAAGAGCTTCTGGTTGGCACGTTGCAACTCTTCTGTCCGCGTATTCACCCGGGATTCAAGCGTGCGGTTCAATTCCGTGAGGTCATCCTGTCGGGATTTTAAGGAGACGGTCATCTGATTGAACGTCGTCGTGAGTTGCCCGATCTCATCGTGAGACGAGGGTGTCAGTGAGACAGACAGATCGCCCTGTGAGACGCGTGTGGCGAGCGATGTTAACGCAGTGAGCGGTGTGGTGATGTGTCTGGTCAGATAGACGACGGCGGCGAATGAAAAGGCAATGATGATTCCGGCGATCACGACGACCTGCCCGGCCATCTTGCGAAGGAGCTGGTGGCTTTGGTTGCTGGACATGCCGACCAGCACATACCCGTACAACGGCGTCTGACGCGCGGCGCCGGAAGGCGCTCCTTCCGCAGATTCAGTCAGCGCCAGGCTGAGTATGGGGTCGTTGCCGAGAGACTCCGCGGGGCTTTGAACGGCCTGTGTCAGGTGATAGACGATGGGGTGAGCCGTTCCTGCTAAGAGGCGAAGCCAGCACGTTCGACTATGCGAAAGATCGTCTGAAGTGAGCAATGCTCCGTTGTTGAGCTCGATGATCCGATCTTGGAAGGGCGGCGAGACAAGAGCTGCAGGTGACGCGGCCCTGTTCATGCTCATCAAGATCAGCCGGTCGGCTTGTTCCGGATCAGCCACGTATTGCTGCCAGACCCCTTTGCCGTCGGCGCTCAGCAACCGGCCGTCTCTTGAGAGAATCAACACGTAGGCCACTTGTTCACTGATCAACGCACCTTGCATGAGTTGCTGGAGACGCTCTTGATCTCCTGCGAAGACCGCGTGTCTGCTGGTCTCGGCCAAGTTGTTCGCGACCAGTGTGCCGTTGTGCGCCAGCCCTTCTGCCATTGACGCAATCTCACGATCGATGAAAAACCAGCTCAGGGTGGTGCAGCTTGCCACCACGATCAAGGCGGTGACGGTAATCAGTTTGGTCTTGAGGGAAAATCGGTTGAAGGATGCAACCCGCATGCGAGGTGCCTCTCAGGCCTAGGGCACGATGGACTTGTGATGTTCCTGCGAGGCGAAGGCGCCAGGCCCTCCATAGAGACGTGAGGCCATGCGCACGAGATCCGGGGCGAGTGTCAGGCCGAGATACTCGGCGGTATTGAGATTGAGCACGAGTTTAGGGTGATTGGGCTGAACCATCCGGAGGCCGCCGGTTGCCGGATCACGAAGGATCGCCGTAGCCAGTTGAGCGGCTTGGGTCCCCGCATCCAGGGGGTCGATGACCACGGCGCCAAGCGCTCCACGCTGGACGAATGTGGAAGAAAATCCGAACAAGGGGATTTTGGCGTCGAAGGTGGACTCCAGGAGAAACGGAAGGGACTCGTCCGTCACCACGGTTTGGTCCGGGAGGACCCACAGCAGATCGATCTGGGGAAGGAGGGCCATGAGTGCTCCCGGTACCTCCCCTCGCTTCGTCACCGCGCTGCCGATCAACTGCAGGCCCAAGAGTTTTGCCTGGTGTTTGGCCGCGGAGATCGTGGCGGCTTGTTGGCGCTCATCGTAGAGCACGCCGATTCGGCGCGCGCGAGGGGCGACGCTTTTGATACTCTCGAGTTGCTGCTGGTGTGGAATCTTCATCAAGACGCCGGTCATATTGCCGGCCGGGAGCCCGTGCGATTCCGGATTCAGCACGAGGCAGAAGACGACAGGGAGATCCGGAATTTCGAGTTTGGCGGTGAGGGCGGCGTTCAAGCCGACGGCAAGGACCAGATCAGGATGCCCTGCGCGAATGGATTGTCCAATCTCTCTGGCATCGGTTGCCCCTTCGCGCAGCGTGTATTCGATCATGTGCGCATGAGCGGGGAGCGCCTGCCTGAACCCTTGAACGGCCTGTGTGTAATATCCCACGTCGCTGGATTTCAGGACGACGATCTCAGCCGCATGCACATCAACGTCCAGCGCGACCATCACCCCGCAGCCGAACCATAGGAAAAGAACCACGCGAGCGAGAGAGTGAAATGTTGGGATCGATCTGGGCATGACGCAGATCCTATCACGGGAACGTGTGGAAGGTGATGATTAGAGGGTCAGCGTAAACCATCCCATCACCCGGCTGCCGATCGTATCCCCCAATGGATGTTCACGATGTCGGTCGTTCAAGGCATTATAGGCTGAGATGGCCACCTCGGCCTTCTGGTTCCAGAAACGATAGCCTCCGCGGAGATTGAGCAGGGTATAGCTGTCGACGCGTTCGGTGGGAATGGCGCTGGAGGGGATCAGTCCGATTGTCGAGAAGGTGGAATAGATTTCTGTCCTGATCGGATAACTGGCTCCTCCCACGTAGTGCACGGCGACATCCGCGTTTAACCCGTTGTCCCAGTTGGCGCGCAGTCCCCCGTTGACCGTGGAACGCGGGCCTCCGCGGCGGGCTGCGCCGGTGAGGGATTGGCTGATCGACTGATAGGAATAGTTCGCGTAGCCCTTCAGCCACGAGGCGGGCAGAAACTCAAGGCCGCCTCAGCCCCCTGAATGTCGGCCACGCCGGGAACATTCATCCAGGTGCCGGATGTGGGTGAGAGACCGACGGATTCAATGATGTCGGCAATGTGGTTGTCGAACATCGTGAGGCGCACGCGCATACGGTGGTCGAAGAACCAACCCTGATATTCGGCTTCGTAGGAGGTGATCCGTTCCGGCTTCAAGTTGTGCGATCCCTGCCCGACATTCGTGGTGGAAAATCCGAAGATCGTGGTCGTCGTGCCCACGTCCGCGTTAGTTTCGACTAGCGTGGGGGGGCGATAGGCGACTGAGCCGGACAGTCTCACGGTGTGATTGGGATGCGGCGCATAGATCAAGGCCACACGCGGACTATACGTTGGATCGATCTCCGTGTGGGTATCCATCCGGATGCCGGCTGTGAAAGTCAGATTCTTCAATAAACGCCATTCGTCTTGAAGGTAGACGCCGAACCGGTCTTCTTGACTGAAGCCGGAGATCTGAGTTCCTGACAAGGTATTGTGTCGATAATTAGTGCCAATAGTGACTCGATGGGCGCTGCCGATCGCATGGCTGTATTGGGAGACCAGATCGTAGCTGTTGGTCAGAAACGGAATGTGAGAGGAGTTTCCGTTTTTATCACTGAACACAATGAAGGGCGCCAACGGAGGAATCGTCTCGTAACTGGAGGTGAGATTGTTCTGGCTCCAAAAGGCGCGCACGAAAAAGTCATCACGTTCATAGCCGACTCTTGCATAGCCGAGCGTATAGGGCGCGTTTGACCGCACGAAGTCAGCGGAGGGAAAGTCGTCTCGGTTTGAATCAATGACCCCGCCCTCCAGTGCGACGGACCCACCGTTGTTCAGCTGGTAATTCATCTGGCCATTGATGCGGTCGGCCCGAAAGGCGAGAGACGATCGATCTCGCCACTGTTGTTGTTGATCATGGCCGATCGACAGGCGATAGCCGAGATCGCCAGCTGCTCCACCGTGAATCGCCGCCGTGCGCACGGTGCCATACTCGCCGGCTCCGGCCTGGAGGGTCGTGCCCTTCATGTCTCTCGGATCCTTCGTGATGATGTTGATCACGCCGTCGAACGCATTGAATCCATAGATGACGGACGCGGGACCTTTGAGCACTTCGATTTGCTTAATCTCCAAAAGCGAGACGGGCAAGGTTTTCCACGGAACCAGCCCTTGTGTATCCACATACGAAGAGCGGCCGTCGATCAAGAGCAGGATGCGATTGGCCCGCTGCTGGTTATTTCCGCGCATACTCACATTGAAGTCGCCGCCGGACATTTCGATGACCGACAACCCGGGCACGCGCCGGAGCAACGTGGGGAGGTCCGTCGCGCCTGACTGCCTGATGTCTTCCGCTGAGATGACATAGACGTTCGACGGCGCCTCCGAGATCGGTTGCTCCCGCCAGTTCGCGGTGACGACGGTTTCTTCACGCAGGAACACGAGTTCTTCCTGGAGTTGCTGCTCGGTCTGCAAGGACACCCGAGGCGGTGCTGGTGCTGCGTCTTGTGCGGCGCAAGGAATGGGCCAGAGTGCGACAAGGATGCCGGCGATGAATTCCCATCGGAAGGCGAGGGGACTATTCGAGCTGTTCGCAATCGGAATGGGCCCATGGCAACAGGGCACGCAAGGGGACCGAGTGGATGCTGCCCGTCGGAAAGAAATGCCCATCAAATCAGTAGGATGCCGGAAAATACTAATCGTTAGGCCTACGACGCGATGAAGCGCGCGCACTCAGCGAATGAATGGGCCGAATAATACTGCTATTAGCCTATAGAAGACATAGGGCCAGCCAGCCTTGGTATTTCTCATCATGAATCAAAGTGTAACGGCTAGTATCACTTTGGAGTCACCCGTTTTGATTCACTTGCGATCGTCAGTCGTGCGCGGCGATGACCTCTTGGCGCAAATCAGCCAACTGCCTTGCGCGGAATCCTTTCTCGTGAAGCTGCAATACGTGGATTAGAAATCCAAACTATTCCAGTGGTCTTGTACGGCGTGGCTGGCAGGTATGGGAGTTGCTGTGCCTCTGGCAAGCGTGCCGTATTTATTTAAGGGCGGTGAGGAGTGCATTGGGAGTTCCAATATCGATATGCCCCAGAACGACGTATTCATCAGCCAGCTCCACTCCAACGGAACGCACCATCCTGTGGTGTCGTTGCGCCTCTTATCGAAGCAGAAAGTTACATTCTCTCTGCCGACAGCACTGATCGAGCGCCTCCGGAACGCTGTGTATTGGACCGGGAATCGCCCCCTCGCCAGCCTGGTCGAAGAGGCGCTTGAAACACTGGTGACGGAGATGGAGGAGGTCAATCGAGAGGTGTTCCCTCAGCGTCTCTCCCCCCTGAAGGCCGGACGACGACAAGGGAAGCGCGCCTCAGTTCTCTCCACAGTGGTGTCATACAGGAAATCCGGAACGTGATGGGGCGGCAAGGCCCCCACTATGTAATGCAGTAGGGCGTGCGGCATGTTTTCTCACAGAGGAGGTCTGATGATGCGGAGAAATAACTGGGCCGGTTGGGTAGCCGTTGCCTGTGTGATCATGTCTCCTGTTCTGCTGGATCAGCAGGCAACAGCAGCGGTCTCCCCGGGGCCGCAGTCGCCCACGACCTCGCAGCGTGTGACTGCGACGATGATGGGGATGCCGCTGCAGTTTGAGGCCAATCACGGCCAGGTCGATGCACTAGTCAAGTTTCTGTCGCGCGGGAGCGGCTACACGTTGTTTCTCACACCCACGGAATCAGTGATGGTCTTGCAGCAACGTGCGGCCGCGCCGCCTGCGAATGACGTCCACGATCCGCTTGCGATGACGGAACCGGCGCCGATCAAGCAATCGGTTGTCCGGATGAAGCTGGAAGGGGCCAATCCCTCGCCCGCCATCGATGGAATGGAACAGCTTCCCGGCATCGTGAACTATTTCATCGGGAACGATCCGGCCAAGTGGCGCACGAAGATTCCCACCTACGCGAAGGTGCACTACACAGAAGCCTATCCGGGCATCGATCTGGCCTACTACGGCAATCAGGGCAAGCTCGAGTATGACTTCCTCGTCGCGCCAGGAGCCGACCCGAGTCAGATCAAGCTGGCGTTCGAGGGGGCATCCGAGGTTAAGGTTGCCGCCAGTGGCGATCTCTTGCTGACCACGGCGCTGGGCGAAGTGCGGTTGCAGAAGCCGGTCGTCTATCAAGTGGGAGCCGATGGGCATAAGACGCTGGTGGCGGGGAACTATGTGCTTCAGCCCACCCTCTCCGTTTCCTCTCCCTCGCATGGAGAGGAGAAAGGTGAGGGTACGCTGTATGCTTCACGAAGGACGAATCACGATGTCGGCATTCAACTCGCGGCCTATGATCATAACAAGCCGGTGGTGATTGATCCGGTCTTGGATTATGCGACCTATCTCGGCAGCACCTATCATGATTTCAATCCCGATATTGCTGTCGATGCAGCTGGCAACGCCTACATCGCAGGTGGTACCGGAGCACTGAATTTTCCTGTAACGGCAGGGGCGTTCGATACGACGTTTAATGCAAATCCAAGCTGTCCAGGAATTACGGTGACCAATACTGTGTGCCTCGATTCCACGTTGTCCGTCAATCTCAATTCCGACGTGTTTGTGGCAAAAATTAATCCCACCGGGAGCACATTACTCTATGCTACCTATCTTGGTGGAACTGGAGTAGAAGCTTCGGGAATTTTGAACAAGATAACAGTTGATAGTGCAGGCCAAGCATACGTGGCTGGGCAAACGCGATCGGCTGATTTTCCAGTCACTCCCGGTGCGTTTCAAACAACTTTCCATATGTCCTCCCCGAACTGCCTGCCGCCATCCAATTGCGCCTCGGATGGCTTTGTTACCAAGCTTGATGCTACGGGCAGCGCGCTGGTCTATTCGACGTATGTCGGTGGCAACGGTGGGGACGGAATAACTGGTATTGAAGTGGATACAGCCGGGAATGCCTACATCACGGGGGACTTCAGATCAGGTGATTTTCCGATCACACCGGGTGCTTTCTCGTCGGGGAATTCTGGCACCTTTGCGGGTGGACTGTTGGCCAAGCTGAATCCCACTGGAAGTGGACTTGTGTGGTCCACGCGGCTTGTTCTGGGTGTGAACAATTTTTCTGTTGGACGGGAGTTAGCGCTGGATTCTTTTGGCAATGTCATTGTGGTAGGTGTCGGGCAAGGGACGGTTGCACCAGTTGTGAATGCTGCCCAGTCTGTATTAGGTGGTGACTGGGACGCGTTTGTCTGGAAGTTTAACCCCACCGGCACAGCCCTGATCTTTTCGACTTATCTAGGTGGAGCCGGTCGAGATCAGGCATTCGATGTTGCTGTTGATGCCGTCAATGACGTGTATGTGACAGGCCAGACGAATTCAACCAATTTCCCAACTACTCCCGGAGCGTTCCGCACATCAAATAGTGGTAGCTACGACATTTTTGTTACGAAGCTGTCTTCCACAGGGGCGATGCTGTACTCGACGTACCTCGGAGGAAGCGCCGACGATTGTGTTATCAGTTTTTGTGACATCGGGGTAGATTCCTCAGGTCAAGCCTATGTGTCGGCGGATACGCTTTCTCTAGATTTCCCAACTGTTAACGCGATTGATCCGACCAACAACGGTTCCAGGGATGCCGTTCTGTCTGTTATTCAGGCGAATGGTTCGGGGTTGAGTTTCTCTACTTTCCTTGGTGGGCCTGCTCAGGAAAGCAGAGTGAGTCTTGCGGTCTTAAATTCGGGAGTTGCCTACCTTGCGGGGAACATTAATGCCTCTGCAGGGAATGGGGGATTCCCCACGACCTCCGGTGTCTTTCAACAATCAAATCCTGGCGGCGAAGATGTGTGGGTGGCTCGCATCAGCTTTAAGCCTCTTGCCAACGCCGGGCTGGACCAATCTGTGCCCGAAGGGACGCTGGTGACGTTGGACGGCACCGGCTCGACGGGTGGATCATTGAGCTACATCTGGACGCAAGTAGCCGGTCCACCGGCAGCGTTGGGTGGTGCGACCTCGGCCCACCCGACCTTCTCCGCCCCACCTGTGCCACCGGCGGGCGGCACTGTGACGTTTGAGTTGGTCGTGTGTGAAGGCACCAGCAGCAACTGCAGCAACCCCGACAGCGTCAACGTGCATATTTCCAATGTGAATCAACCGCCGGTGGCGGATGCCGGTCCAGATCAAACTGTGCAGGAGGGGAGTCCGGTGCTGCTGGACGGCACGGCGAGCTATGATCCCGATGTCGAGCCCTTGACCTATCAGTGGACCCAGCTCTTCGGTCCAGCCGTGACCCTGCTGGGAGGCAACACCGTGCTGCCGACCTTTGTCGCCCCGAACGTGGGGGCGGGCGGTGCGACGATCGTCTTTGATCTCACCGTGACCGATCCGCATACCCTCACCGGGCCAGATTCGGTGTCGATCAATATTAGCAACGTCAACCAGAATCCGATCGCCAATGCAGGGCCGGACCAAACGGTGAATGAGAACACGCTCGTCACCTTAAATGGCACGCTCAGTACGGATCCGGATCTCGATGCGCTCAGCTTCACGTGGACCCAAACCGCCGGGCCGCTCGTCACACTGACGGGAGGGACCACGGCGAGCCCGACCTTCACCGCCCCTGCGGTGGGAGCCGGCGGTATGATGTTCACCTTCCGATTGGTGGCCTCCGATGGGCAAGCGAGCAGCGCGGCCGATACGGTGAATATCCTGGTGCAGGATACCAACGATCCCCCTGTCTGCACGCTGGCGCAAGCCAGTCCGAATCTGCTTTGGCCGCCCAACCACACGATGGTGCCGGTGAGCATCATGGGCGTGAGCGATCCGAACGACCAGGCCATCACGATCACGTTCACGGCGGTCACGCAGGATGAACCGGTGAACGGTCTGGGCGATGGGGACACCAGTCCCGATGCTGCGGTTTCCGGCAACCAGATCCTGCTGCGGGCCGAACGGGCCGGGACGGGCAACGGTCGGGTGTACCAGGTGCAGTTCACCGCCGCGGATGACCAGGGTGGTAGCTGCAGCGGCAGCGTGAAAGTCGGCGTGCCGCACAGCAAGAAGGACACGGCCGGCGACAACGGCCAGTTGTTTAACTCCTTCGGACCATAGGAGTGCTTCACGGGGGATAGGACTATTGGATTTCGGTAGTCCTATCCCCTCGATCATGTGCTTTGGGGGAAAGGTACATGTTTCCCTTGGATTTGCGTCAGCACCAACGATTCCGTGCCCAGTTTCAGTTTGATGTACGGGTGAAAGACGGGGGTCAGATACCGTCTTTCACCGTGGACCATAAGGAGCGGATGAAGCGGGTACATGAAGTCATCTTGGCATCTCCCACGAGAACCTGTACAATCATCCCATGCTGAA
>ERZ1292633.3650-Hain-H41-02um-R1-3650-length-14806-cov-5_pt1 | contig 14806 bp, 11 predicted proteins | sample MGYA00564406_ERZ1292633 | MGnify/ENA primary metagenome ERZ1292633 (study PRJEB36523, sample SAMEA6512639) | groundwater metagenome | collected 2019-01-08 | study: AquaDiva: Metagenomics assemblies of 32 groundwater samples
CCTGTCTGGCAATCCGAGTCTTTGACGCATTTTTTGGCGAGCACGGGTTTTTCAACGCAATTATTGTCTTGGCAGACTTTTCCCGTTGAACAATTGGCATCTTTCGTGCATTGGGGAATAATCGGAAATCCAACGCATTTCTTATTTTCGCAAATACCACCTGCCGGGCAATCCGAATTTTTAGTGCACCCAGAAGGCGGGACTACAATAGATTCACATTTATTATTCTTACAAATTTTCCCCGTTGAACAATCAGCATCTTTTGTACATTGAGTAGACGGCGGAGTTATACCGCATTTTCCATCGCAATTTTCCGTTCGGTAACAAGTTTTTGTGGTAGTTTTTTGACAAGCGCTTATGGAATCAAATTCTCCCACCGCGCCGCAATACTGACCATCGCAAGCATAAAATTTTATTAAAGGAACAGAAGATTTAATTTCTAACTGATAATTAGCCAGCGCGTCTTGATAAGGGTACCCGTAGTTTGAAGCAGACACAAAAACATTCGTGTCTGCCGAAGGAACCAAAGACAAAGAAACAATCGCCCCTGAATTTGCCGAACTTTCTTCTTTGAGCAACTGTCTATCTAAATCATAGAGGCTCAAAGTTAATGATGTTTTAGAGGGTGGAGTAACTTTAAATTCATAAGTGACTCCTTTTTTGAGCCCAATTTTATAGATATCCTTCCAATCATTGCCCAGTGATTGGGTAATACCGGCAATGCCGGATAAATAACCATTATAAGCGCCGGGGGCAATATTTACGAATTTATCAAAAGTGTCGCCGGCGTCGGTCCCGCTATTAGCGTCAAATTTATTTACTAAAGAAAAATCCAAAGTAAATGATTCGGTGCCAGACCCATCATCATAAATTTTAGTATAAATTTTATGGGTAGCTTTGGCGCTATTTAAAAGCCAACCAACCTCAACCTTTCCGTTTGACTCAAACTCTCCAACTAATTCCTCTTCTTCTGCGTTATAAATCCTTATCCAATCAAATGACCCGCCTTCACCCGACACAAATTGACCTTTAAGCCGAGCTAATTGTCCGGGCGTGGCTTCAAAATAATAGTAAATCGCTTGGCCCGCTTCCAAGGCGAAACCTTGATATTGACCGGGCGCAATTTTAACCGCTGTACTAAAACTGCCGCCGCCGACCGGCAGAGTTTGTTGAGCAAAAGCAGAATTAAAAAATAAAATCCCAGCCAAACAAAGGACTAAACCTAAATAAATTTTGATTTTGGGGTTCATATATTGTTTTAAAAAATTAGATAATATATTTTAGCCAATCATTTTTTCTCCCTCATTATCTTCTTCCCCTTGCTCTTCAGATTCTTGTTTTTCAGGCCCGAACACTCTTTCTCCCCCTAAGGCAACTGGCTCCGATTCTGTTTCAGCTTTTTGCCATTTAGCCGCGTCATCTGCGTTAGAGACATTAAATTTAAGCAAATCGTTCACGTCTTTCTGCCATTGTTCATTGTCTCTATGAATAACCCGGCCGATAAAAAGTTCACGCATCAATTTAATTTCCGGAATTTTAGCCATAGAAAATTTATATTTTACGTATTCGGGTTCGTCTAATTTTTCTTCCGACAGGTAAATTGGCTCTCTCCTAAAATTGATAGCTGATAAACCGCGATTGATTTTCGAAATTAAATCGTCAATCTGACCATCAATTTTTACCTTCTCAATTTCTTTATATTCTTGCCGGCCAAGAATTCTAAAAAAATAAGTCGCTCGGCCAGTTTCTTTTTCACCGGCTGTTTCAAAAGCAATGGCATTGCCGGGCTTTGATTTATCTTCACTATAAATAGGAATAAAAAACCAAAAATAATCGCCGGTTAATCCTCCCATTAACCCTTTTTTAAAACCGATGTAAGTTTTATCTTGCTCTCCTATTGATTTTAGAAATTCATATTCTTCTTTAACTTCGGTTTTCATTAATGCCATTTCTAATTTTTTGAAGAATTCGGGAGAAGCTCCTTCAATATCTTTTTTATTTACCGCCTTTCCTTCTTTAATTAATCTAGAAATTTCATTCAAAGTTGAAAAATCAATTTCTGGCCAAATTCCTTTAATAAAATTCTGGGTGTTTAAGGAAATTTCATTAAGACAACTGTTTAAAGTTTCTTTAAATAAATCAAATTTTTCGCCCAATTTTGAAATAATAAATTTTTCGCCCGCCTCGTCAGTAATAACAATCTTAAAGTCTTCGGTTTTTGTTTCTAAAATATCGCTAAAACGAATTCTCAAGAGTTCTCCTCTTTCCGGTAAAATGACTAAAGAAGTTTGATAAAATTTAAATTCTGCTTTGCCTCTTTGTTTTTCCGCGCCCGATTTATCTAAATACATAAAATCGGCCTCAATCCCGGATTTTTTTAAAGTTTCCTGAAATAAAAGGTCTTTCAAAAGCATCTCGTTTCTCAATCTAATAAAAATTCTAACAAAATCCTCGTATTGATAGCCAAGCTTGGAAATCTGTAATTCTTGCCCCTTGCCAAGAAAAAGCTTTAATTGATAATCTTCCGGGGTTAAACTGACGACTTCCCGATAAGAAAAAATATAAGTTCCCCATTTTTCCGGAAAAATAGAAAAATTTTCTTTATCCAAAACTATCTTAGCCGACGTTTCGGAAATTTGAACTCCTCTTTCGTTTTGTAAAACAATACTACCGCTTAATTCCAAAACTTTTTCATCCTCGTCTTTTTTATCAAACATTTGTTTAAATTATTTAAAAATAGAACTTGTTTAAAATCAAAATAATATTGGCCTTTATCAATGGATTCGGTTTAGATTTAGCCGTAATTATTTTCCAGTTGCCTGCAATTCCTGTAATCGCTGTATATACTTTAGTCCAATTTCTCCAGCATACTGGGGATTTTTCTCTAATTCTTTCCCGAAAGCAGTAATGCCCTCTTCGGTTATGCCATATTTCTTATATAAATCCTTCATGTACGAGGCAAAACCCATTGAATCATTTGGATGCTTTTGCGCGTAATAAGCAGTCTGAGCCAATATCTCTATATAAATTTCGTCGGTCATTTTTCCGCTTAGTTCAACAATTGGTCCGACTTGACTAGATGCGTCAGAAGGAATAATATCTGTCCCGCCGCCAGTCCCTCCACTGGGAATTATTCCTCCGCCAGGAATTGTTCCACCAGGCGCAAACGGGAACATTGTCCCACCTTCCTTTAATGTGTTGTAATATTCTTCAATATTCTCCTTGGTGCAATTACTTTTGGCTTCAGAATCTTGTATCCATTTACAAAAACTTGCATCTCGATAATAAATAGCTCCCATGCCGTAGCACATATCCTGTGAGTCTTTATCGGATTTCTTACATTCATTAATGAATTCCGATTTGCTCATCACCACTTCGCCTTTCTCTTTCATCATGCCCATGAGACTATCTTTATCTATTCCTCCGATGCCTATATCTTTTCCGGTAAAAAAATCTTTTTTAAAGCCGAAATAAACCATTCCAACAACCGCGACGATTAAAACGACCAAAATAATTCCTAATGTTTTTTTGCTCATAAAACTTTACTTAATGTATTAAATATTTAGCCTATTTAATTATGCCTTATTCTTGAAGTAAAGAGAAGAGGGTCTTAAATATTTTTTCCGTCTCTTCTTTATTTAAATATCCTTCTTGGGCTAAAACGCTGTTTACCGGAAGAATGTGCGTGGTGCGGTAAATTTTACCTTCAATTTTTTCCGTCTCAATTTTGGTTTGGGTTTTTGTTAAGGAATGGCAAAAAGTACTACCCGAGGGAAGAGTTGCCATCATGGTCAACAAATTACCGAAGATCACAAAATTGTTAACTCTGATTCCCTGACACATTTCTGTATATTTTGACGGCTTAACTTTTGATTGAGGAGGAAGCTTGACTTCGGGATCAAAACAGCCGCCGCCATTCGCTTCTATCGTCGTACCACTGCTTTTTACCGGCCGTGGGACCGGATATTGTTTGGCTTGTAAGTTTTCAGTTCGCACAAAAGCCGCCGGAAAACCCAAATATTTTGCTTCATAATACTCGGCTCCGATTTCTGCTTTTAATTTTTTATATTGTTCTTTAATTTGTTTTGACGCTTTTTCCATTACCTCTTGCATTTTAGGAAGGCCTTTCTCAAGCTGTTTCATCTGTTCTTTGGAAAGCGAGGATTTCATCGCGGATTTGTAATAATCACTTTTTAAAAGTTCGCCTAGGTTGCTCATTTTCACGCCCTCCATTCCTGGAATGGGCATTTCGGTAAAACCTTGCGTCGGTAAAATCTGAAAAGAAAGCATTTGGTTCTTGGCTGATTTTTCGTCAGAAAATTTGGCTATGGTAATAATGGCATCCGAGTCATATTTTCCGCTAACATCAACGTCTGCTTTCTGATATTGATTTTTTAAATTTTGAACGGACGCCATTGAAACACCGGATGTCAGACCACTTTCTGCCATCTTGGTCATACCTTCAAAAAAATCCTTCATTCCCGATCCTCTCCGAGTTGAAATCCCGTGGTAAGCTATTGATTCGGATTCTGAGATGCTTTTTCCTTCCCCATAGCCCTTGGTTAATTCGGGAGCGATATTAATTTCCGGATTGATGTGGCGAAGCCGAATAGTGATTTGATTTTCGCCCGCTTGGCGAGAAACTTCTTCCCAATTTCTTGTCGGTAGCCAATTTTTAGGAAATTCATTAAAATTCATAATTAATATGTCACTTTCAAAAACGCTTTATCGGGATTATTCGTGGAAAAAGTCAAAATCAAGAAATAACCTGGTTTATACGTTGTCAAATCATAAAGCCTTTCGTCCTGTGTTTTATAACCAAGGCCTTCAAAATAATTTTTCACCGCGGTTATATCGTCTTTGGTGATAATACGATCAAATACGTAATAAAGCATTGCTCCATCCATATTATCCGTCATCTTGACTTGATTGTTGTAAAGCTGATTCAAAATCAACAGAAGCTCGCTGTGGATAGTCCGACTCTTATCATTTATCAATTCACCAGGGATTGCTCTTTCATAATTAATTTGCGGCCAAGTTCTTGGCGCGGTTCCGGGAATGATTGAATTTTGAAGCGGAGTATCATAGGCGGAAACCTCGGGCGCGACGGGGCAGAGAGTGCTCTTAGAACTATTAAAAGGAGCGTAAGCAGTAGTTTTTGCCTTTTTGAAAAGAGAAAACTCCGGTTTGCGATTTGTTAATTTGATTGAATAAGATTTTGCCTCAACGGTTAAATCATTGGCAATCGCGTAAGGCGTCATTGTTTCCGTAATAATACTACCGCTATAATCTATAATCCAATTTTTATTATCTTCAATATTACCGCTGGCGTCCAATTTCATCAAAAAACCATCTTTATAATAAGTAATGCTATCTAATATAACCGATTTGACTACGGCGGTTTCGTATTCGCCGCCAATAATGGCTCCGCTGTCAGATGTCGGTTTAATAACATAGTTGGTGACCCCGCGCTGCGGATTGACCACTTTTGCCCAGCTGATATTTAATTCCTGGTCTGTTTTCATCATAAAAATACCTGCGCGAAAAGCGTCTTGAGTGGCTTTAATGGTCGCTTTAACCTTTTTCCAGTCTTGCTGCGATTGTTTACTTTTGTCTTTTTCCTCTTTTGCCATCTCTGCTTCTCCGTATTTCTCATTATACCACTTGATCTGTTCGTTGGTTTCCCGTGTTTTTTCCCTATAATCATTATCTGCCCAAGCAATGGGGCCAACCATCATCATTTTATTATCAGTTGTCAAAGAAACTGAAAAATTTGTCATCGGCCCGCTAAACTCATTAAAACCCAAAGTTATTTTTTTAATCCATTCCAGATTGCCTGAAGAATCAAATTTAAATCCTACTAAAAGATTTTTTGGTTTTAGGGCAAAACTCTGCGCTAAACCTTGGTAATCTGGTATTAAGGATAAGGCCATGGACAAATTTCCTAAAACGATATAACCATTGTCTTGGGTTCTAACAAGGCCGCGGATAATACTTGCTCCTTGGCGCGCTTTCTTAAAACCGATCTCCATACCCCCGCCTGGTTTGACGACAACCACTGCCATTTCCAAAGGTATGCCCTCCATGCTTTTCGCCCATTCAAAATTAAAATCTTTGTCAAATTTAGCCAAGCCCGGATAGGTATCAAAATTATAAGGCAGTTCTTTTTCCGGGTTTGTCTCGGCGATATTTCCCGCCAAGGCATAGCCGCCGTCCGGCGTTGAGATTAAATAGGAATCATTTTTGCGAGAAATAAAATTTTTAATGTTTTTTGACCATTGAAGATTGCCATTCTGATCAAATTTAAAAACTTTGAGCGAGGCATAAGGTTGGTCCTGGTAAACATCAGGATCCTCTCCTTTTTTATTTGGCTCCAGATCAGCGATGGGGGCATAAAACAAAAAACCATTGTCATTGGTTTCCAGTAAAGAATTTTTTGCGTCTTCGACGAAGGCGGTAAAAGACTTGTTCCAAAGCATATTGCCATTTTTATCTAATTTGGTGAACATTATTTTATTCAACTCAATATTATCCGCATTCCATTCCGCGGCTTTAATAAAACCCCATATCTTAGAAACCATTAGATATCCGCCATTTTTCAACTCAATAATTGATTGAACGTCTTCGTCGCCCCGAAGATTCCCGACACCGCGAGAGTTCGTGGTTTTCAAAAATTTGAGCCACTGAATATTGCCTTGTTTATCAAGTTTAGCCACAAAACCATCCGGCGGGATAAACATGATATTAGGATCTGTCGTGCCGGAAACAATATAACCGCCATCTTTGGTCGGCCAAGCGCCGTTAATTTTCGTGAATACTAAAAGGCGATATGACTTGAGAAAAGTCGTATTAGGAATAGAGAGAGAGCAACTTGCTTCGTCGCCAAGAACAGGAATGCTGTTGACGGTTACCGCGGCGATATTCGGTATCGGTATAATAACCTTGAGCGCGGCAATCGGAATTTTTCCGCATATCAAAACTGCGATAATACAAACCCCGACAATACAAACTGCGATAATAATATTTTTTCTCATTTGAAGCACGAAGATTTTAATATAATTCTATATTCAGTATAGCGCAAAAAAATAGTTTCTCAATCATCTCTTTTTGAAGGTTGTCTATAAAATCGATTAAGAGTGAAAGTTTCTATTGTTTCTATTTAAAAAAGGCGAGGCTTTTAAATCAGGAGCAGGGAAAGTCTCGCCTATTTTTAAACCGATATTTTATGACTGAATGGGTTGGGAAAAAATTATCGGGTGATTTTGATGGTTGCGCCAAGCTCTGGAACACACGCGCCGATAGTGATTCTACCAGCGGTGTTCTGAGAAATATAATAAAGAGTTTTGGCATCTGTCCCGTTTTTTAGATCCTTGGGAATTTCGCCGATATAATCAGGAGCTATACCCGTAGTAAGATTCTTACAAGCAGCCTGTAAAGTAACTCCGCAAGTGGCAGTACTGCAATCGCCTGCATCAGTGCCGATTAGATAGTTATTGCCATCTCCAGCCGGTACGCCAACGGCATGAGTACCCGTATTATCCACCTGATATTTGAGAATTGCGTCAAGCAGATTTGAGGTATCTGTCCAGCGCTTGGTATTCCGAGCTTCGGCAAAACGTTTGGCCGGATTAATAGCCACGAAAACGATGCCAGCCAAAATGGCAATAATGGCTATCACAATGATAAGCTCTACCATAGTAAAACCAGCTCTATTTTTCTTTAAATTCATAGTTATAAATTTTTTATAATTATTTAAACGACCTTTCATGGAGTTGCTGCTCCATTATATTATTATATTTATTTATTTTAATACCCTCTACTAGATTGTCAAATTGATCAAATATAAACTTAAATCCGATCAGAAAAAAAAGAGCCTCTACTATTAAAAGAACGGCAGTAATCCAGAGTTTTATTTTTCTCTCAAAAAACACTCGTAAAAATGATTTTTTCTTGCCAATTAACGGCAGAAGATTAATTCCCGCCCTGTCTGGCATATCTTGTAAGCCCCTTAAGGCTAATCCTATGACGTTTTCGCAAGGGGCGAATTCTTTAATTTGTTCGGAAATTTTTGATTTTCCTAATTCAACCTTTACGTTTAAATTCTTTGAAAAATAAGAAGCAATTTTGGGCATCCTCGCGGAACCCCCCACTAACAAAATTTTTTCTACGCTGAGAGCAGATCCATTTTGAACGGAAACCCCTCCCTGGCAATATTCTATGAGCTCTTTAATCTTCTCTATAATTGGTAAAATTTCTTTTTTGAGAACCTCGAATACTCGTTGGTCGCCCTTATCATCAAGACCATAAGTTATTTTTAGTTTTTCGGCTTTTTCAAAATCAACCCCCGCTTCTTCGGCAATGGCTTGAGTAAACTTATTACCAGCGACATTGATGGTAGTTGATGTTTGCAACTCGCCCGATTGATTAAAAATGCTTAAATTGGTGGTTCTGCCTCCAATATCGGCCACCATAAAACTTTCCTTTTCAGCCCGAGGCTGATCCGCCTTTGGCGGAAAATCTCCAATTTCAAATAAGACCCTTCCTATACTTAATGATTCCATATCTACGGCTACCAACTCGAGCTTGGCCTCTTTTATAACTTCTAAATAACCATTTATGACCTTTTTACTAACAGCCGCAAAAAAGATATCGCCATTTTTATAAACAATAAAATCATTATAAGTTTCTTGCAAGTCTATGGGAATAATTTTAGAAGCTTCAAAAATTATTCCTTCTTTTATATTCGCGCCTTTTAGGATCTCTGAGGATTTAAAAATATGAATAAAACTTCTTGATTCGGGCAGAGAAATGATTACTTTTTTAGAAGCGATTCTTTTCGGTTTAGCTTTTACCCAAGCTTCGGCTATTTTTTCAGCTAAAACTCCTTTGTTTAAAATTATGCCATTTTCAACAATGCCCGGCGTCAATTCAACCTTAGAATATGATTTAACGCGAATTTCGCGCCCCTTGTTAAATAAGAGCAAGCACTCTATAGAATGGTCGGAAACATCAAGGCCAAAAATTGATTGTTCGGCAAAAATTTTCATATTTCGCGCCAGCTTAAAATTTTTTTATTAGTCAAATCAAATTCGATTGTTATTTTTTTGGTAAACTGGTTAAATTTACCGCTTGCGATAATAGTTGGATTTGAATTTGATTTATCTATACTTATATTACAATCTGTTCCGTTTACGGTCAAATCCCCGCCGTTATAGTCCTGGTTCCGAATCAACTGAAGCAAGGCTTCGTCCATACACGCTTTAGCGCAATTCAACGCTTTGGCAGATTGGGAATAATCAGCTCCCATTCGCATCTGACCTATGCCTGTTAGAGCAACGCTCAAGGCAATGGACAGAGTAATAGCGCTGATAATTAGAATAGTTATCAGCAGAGTAGCTGCTCTATTTTTAGAACATTCAAGGTACGCTATTCGCATACTATTTTCTAATAGAGGAAGCTGTTTCAGAAGAAATTTCAGCCGCCCATCTAAGATTTTGGGTAGGATTAACATGTTTTATGGTTAAATTAATTTTAATATTTTTTGGTTCAAGGCCGCGAGTTAAATTAGTTAACTTAAAATTGATTATATCAATCTTGTTAGAAGTTAAATCTTTGGGGTCGCTGTCTCCGTCTTTAATTCTTAGTTTGTGAATTTCAACATCCTGCCCGTTAATATTAATAATTTTAACAGGCGCGTCAAAAATTATGTCTTTGCCAGGATATTTAAGAGTAAGTTTGCCGGATGAAACATTGAAGATGGAATCCATCGCAGAGACATCATCTGCTTCTCGAATTGCTTGGGTAATTTTTTCCAACCCAAAACGTAGATTTTGTTCTACCTCTTGGTTGGCTTCGTTTTTAATTCGGGCATTAACAATATTCCAGACAAAACTAATGCTAACCACGGCTATCAAACTTACTAAGGATAGATAAATAATCAATTCTACAAGAGTAAAGCCTGTTATAATTTTCAATTTACTCTCGACGAAGTCGGGACAATTTTCAATTTTCATTAAATTCTCAATTTTATAATTTTCTCCGCCAGCTGGCGGATTAAGGACAGCTGACTATTTCTATTGGTGTGGGGTTAAAAGTAGCGCCGGTGAAATCTTTTCCACAATAAATTAAAGTGATAATTCCTGGTTTTTTGTTATTTTTAATATCTATGGCGGAAACACTGCTGTTTAAAATATTTAACCGATTAGCGCTAAGAGAGATTTTACCGCCAACCGCGACTCCAGTAATTCCCCAGCTGTCAACGGTAATATTAGTATTATTAGAGGAGGCATTTGCGGTCTTAATCTTAATAATGCCTGCCCTTCCGTGCCTGCCATAAGTATTCGCGTTAATTTTTCCGCTATTTACAAGTTCTTGACACTCAATATTAATTGTTCCGGCGTCCGGTTTTTCACTCGCTGATTGCACATTTAGAGCATCAACGGAAATTTCACCCTGATGGTTGAAATTTGTTGTCTTGACAGTAGCTATTCCGCCAAGACTGTTTGTACTTGGCGAGAAAGTATATCCCCAAGCTCTCATCTTCCCTGTTACAGGTATGTTCAGATCAGTTGCCTCTATATTAATTGAACCGCCATTGGCTGATAATCCTATTGGTTCTAAAGAATAGCCATTAGCCGAGATTGTTCCGACTATTTTTACCTCTGAGGCCGTGATATTAATAACTCCTCCATTGCCATTTGACAAGGCGCCCTCGGCTGTTATTTTACCTCCGTCTTCAATAATTAAACTGCAATTCGTAGTAATAGTTAAACTAATGGGATTATTTTTAGAATCGGCCTTTAGGTGTCCGCCTGGTTTAATAACCACATCCTTACCCGACCAGTCTAGGACGGTGTCTGCGCCAAACTCCACCACAGAGGATATCTCATATAATTCGCATTTTGAGCATCTAGTTTTGACGGGATTCGTCCAATTGCTTAAATAAGAAACTAGTTCCGTGATTCTTGGTTTGGACGAAACGGATTTCCAAGTTATTTTTGAAATCACTTTCTTAATATCGGGATCAATTACGTCTTGTCCTGGAAGTAAGCCGCAGAAATTATTCTGGCGAGATAGAGATTCAATAATAATTTCTCTAGCGTAAGGACCAATGTTTTCAAGAGAGCCCTGAAACTCCCAAAAACCATTGGCATAAGTCAATCCGTGGGAGCCATTGGTTAAATTTTCCCAATTATAATTCTTAATGGCTCGCGCCGCCTCTATCCCCTCGCCAGCCAAATGACTGGCTTTAGTTTCTTGAGCAGCCTGAAAATTGGATTGGTAAGAACCCAAAGTCAGAGTTATAAGAGCAGCGGCTATCATAACGAATAACCCCACTCCAATTGAAATTTCTATTAATATTTGGCCTGACTTATTAGTAGTCATTCGTGATAGAATTAGTACGATTAGTAAGTCTCTATTACCCCGTATTCATTAATGACAATGTTTTTTGTGGTATAATTTAATCCCGATATAGTTAGAGATCCGTATTGATCGGTTTTGCCGCTTGTTTTTTCAAACACTATTTCGCTCGCGCCGCCACTCAAATTAATATTTTTAATTCCGGCTGATTTTGGCAGCTCTGTCGCCAAATCGTAGGACTGAACCCTATCCAGGAAATTGTCGCCCTTAAAAAAAATAAATTTATTATTGCTTGTATCAAAAAAAATACCCCACTTGCTGTCTCCAGCGCCATTTATAGCGTTAGCCTGGGCTTGACGCAAGACCTGAATTATTTCCGTGGTTGAAATGTTAAGATAATTGGTTGTCAGAAAAAGGCGCAGGACAGGAAAGGCCATCGCAATTAAAATACTAAAAATCGCCATAACCAAGAGGGTTTCGATTAAAGTAAAAGATTTTGCCATAATTTTTAAAATTTACGAGTCTGAAGGACGATGGAAATTTTATTAAAATTATGAGCACCCGCCCAAATTTTACCACTGAATATCAGATGCCGCATATATTTTTAAAATTTCTCTGTCTTTGATAATCTATCTGAAACACAAGGGCAAAACTTGGGCGGGTAAAGGTTTTGTAGCTAAATTTTCTGTGGTCTTCGCCCTTGAAAATTTAGACAAAGCCCTTTAGATATTCATACCAGCAGTTATTTGATAGATGGGGGTAATAATAGCCAAAGCCACAAAGGCGACAACTACACCAATAACGACAAGAAGCATCGGCTCTAAAACATTGGATAAATTTTCGCTGGCATAACTAACCTCTTCCTCATAGAATTGAGTTAAATAAAGAAGAGATTCTTCTAAACTGCCGGTTTTTTCGCCAATTTCAATTATTTGAACCGCGATCCCGGGAAAGAGGAATTGATTTTGAAGGCCGCTGGATAAAGTTTTTCCCTGTTCAACCTGACCGATCAGAGATTTGACATATTCGCCATAAACAAAATTATCAGTGCTCTCGGAGGTAATTTCAAGACTCTCTTTAATAGGTAATCCGCTTTTAAGAAGTATGCCCAGTGTTCTGGTAAAAATAGCTAAGTTATGATCGCGAGAAATCCGCCCCATTAAAGGTAAACGCAGGGCTAGTCTATGGAAATATGGTTTGGCGAATTTTTGTTGACTAAGCCAGACAAGCGCTCCAATTAATATTAAAATGCTAAAAACCATCCAAAGGCCATAACTTTCAGAAAACCCAGCCAGAAATAATAGGATCCGGGTAGCGACAGGAAGCTTAATGTCTAGACTGCTAAAAACTTGGGTCAATTTCGGTAAGACAAAAAGAGCCACCGACAATCCGACTCCGATAGCTATTACTAAAATAAAGACCGGGTAAAGCATGGCTCCGCGTATTTTTCTGCGTAAAACCATGGTTTTTTCTAAATATTCAGATAGATAGGAAAGGGTTTTTTCTAAGGTGCCTGATTTTTCTCCGACTTTAATTAAATTGAAAAAAATAGGCGGGAAGACGCGAGGAAATTTTGCCAAGCTTTCAGCTAAAGTTTGCCCTTCTTGCATACGGACCAGAATCGCCTGAATTACTTCTTTAAAATATCCGCTCGCTTGCTGCTCTAAAATTTTAAAACCAACCGACAAGGTTAACCCTGCCCTAATCATAAGCGAAAGATGTTTTACGGCAATAATTTTCTCTAAAAGAGATACTCGTTTAAAAATATTCATATTAATCTCTAATTACTCTTAAAATTTCTTCTAATGTGGTAATGCCGTCGAGCATTTTAGAAATGCCGTCTTCGAGCATAGTCGTCATTCCGTTTTTTATGGCCATAGCCTGAATTTCGCCGGAGTCAGCTTGTTTGGTGATTAAATTTTGGATATTTTTTTCTATTTGAAGTATTTCAAAAATGCCGATTCTCCCTATATATCCGGTGTGCCCGCAAAGCGGACAACCCTGACCCCGGGAAAGTATGATTTCTGTTTTTTCTTTCGCTTTTTGGGTTATTATATCCTGGAGCTCGCCAAACTCCGCCAACTTCACGGAATATGTTTGACTGCATTTGGGACAAATTTTTCGCACCAATCGCTGGGCAATAATAATATTAACCGAAGAAGCAACTAAAAATGGTTCAATTCCCATATCTATAAGCCTGGGCAAAGTGGTAGCGGCATTGTTGGTATGGAGAGTAGAAAGCACTAAATGACCGGTCATGGCCGAGTTTACGGCGATAGAAGCAGTTTCTTTGTCTCTAATTTCTCCAACCATGATAATGTTCGGATCCTGCCGAACAATAGAGCGCAGACCGGTAGCGAAAGTGAGCCCTGCCTTAGGATTAACCTGTATTTGATTAACCCCGTCCATATCATATTCTATGGGGTCTTCAATGGTGGTGATATTAACTCCTGATTTGTTAAGCAGTTTTAAAATAGTGTATAAAGTGGTGGTTTTTCCGCAACCGGTAGGACCGGTTGCTAAAATCATACCCCAGGGTTTTTTGATATTAGTTTCAATAATTTTGAAATCTGCCGGAGAGAATCCTAAATTACTTAAGTTAAATTGTCTAGTCCTTTCCGCTAAAAGCCGCATAACTACTTTTTCTCCATGAGTGACAGGAATAACAGAAACCCTGATTCCAAATTTTTCTCCATCGCATTTAATTCGAAATTTACCATCTTGAGGAACAAAATGTTCGTCAGTGCGGAGATTAGACAATATTTTTATCCTGGCAATTACTAATTGGTGAATATCTTTGTCAAAGGTGAGCACTGGATGCAAAACCCCATCTATTCTAAATCGGACATCTGTTTTAAGCTCTTCTGGTTCGATATGGATATCCGAAGCCCGGTTTGTATAACCGTATTCAAGTAAAGTATCTACCAGTTTTATAATCGGAGGGCTTTCGGGCGCCTTGCCCCTAGCTTCTTCAATCTGATTCTCAATAATTTCTTCAAAAGCGACTTTTAGTTCTTTTTTGTAATATCTTAGCGCTTCTTTAATTTGACCTAAATAAGTATAAAAAGACAGAATTTTCTCGCCGGTTTTTTTCTCAAGCCACTGAATCATTTCTAAATCATCCGGCCGAGCCATAGCCACTTTCAGGCCATTTTTATCTCGGGCGAAAGCGACAATTTGTCGATTTCTAGCCACGACTTCAGGAATAATCCGAAGGACCTCTTCAGAAATGGGTTCAGTTTTTAAATCAACAAAGGGGACTTTAAATTTTTTGGCAATCAATTCCCCTAATTGTTTAGGAGAAATTAAATCTTTTTCTATCAGCAAATCTTCAATGCTTTCACCTTTATGTTCCGCCTCTTCTTGAATAGCGGCAAAATCAAGCTTCCCGAGCCGTCCCTCTTTTTTCAATAAATTTTTTAATTCTTTAAGTTCCATGATTAAA
>ERZ1292633.3652-Hain-H41-02um-R1-3652-length-14800-cov-5_pt1 | contig 14800 bp, 9 predicted proteins | sample MGYA00564406_ERZ1292633 | MGnify/ENA primary metagenome ERZ1292633 (study PRJEB36523, sample SAMEA6512639) | groundwater metagenome | collected 2019-01-08 | study: AquaDiva: Metagenomics assemblies of 32 groundwater samples
ATGGAACTGATAATGATGTTGAAATATTCATGAAAAAAGTAAAAAAATCAATTATAGAAGATGATAAAGAATGGATTTCTAATCATATTTCTTATCCAATAAAAACTAAAATTGATACAAAAAAAACAATAATAATAAAAAGTAAAAAAGAACTAATAAATAACTTTAATAAGATTTTTAATAAAGAATTTAAAGAGCAAATTAAATCATTTTGTTCTTGTAACTTATTTCATAATTATCAAGGTGTAATGCTTGGTAATGGACAAATTTGGATTGAAAACAAACCTAATTCAACTAATACTAAATATGATTTTCAAATAAAAGCCATAAATAATTGATCAAAAAATTTAATTTTTTTATAAAACAGATATGAAAATTTAATTTTAATGATAGAATATAGTAATAATATTTTTTTTTAATGGATCAACATGTCTATAAACGAATTACCTAGTTATGTACAACAAAACTTGGCTATGGTTCAAGATAATATTAGAACCATGATCAGTGAAAATGCTCAAAATTCAGCTGGTAGAATAGACTCTGAAGGTATGTATAATTCAGTTTTTAATGATATTATAACTACTTTTAGTGACACAAATTTTGATGATTCTTTTTTCTCTACAAAAAAAAATACAGATAAAGCAGGTGCTTCTTCAAATATACCTAATGATTCTAAAATACAAGACTACATGTCATCTAAAAATAAACTTTCAGCTGAAAACGATTTATCAATAAAAAATGCGTATGCAACATTATTAAATTCAGATACTTCTAAAAATTTACCTGTAGAAGAAATAGAAAGACAAGATTTAACCGATAAAATAAATAAATTAAAAAATAAAGCTATGGATAAAAATGGCTCTTTAATAACTGATGAAGAGTTTTTTGATTCTAAGGCAATATCAGCTTCGCAAATAAATGAGATTTTAAAGAAAAAAGGTTCTCCTTATGCAAATATGAAATTTGATGGTATGACTGCTGGTGAACTTATTTATAAAGAATGTCAAACCGCAGGAACAACACCTGAAGGTAATCATAAACTAAATCCTGCTGTAATTTTATCAATTCTTGGTGCAGAATCTGGCTTTGGAACAGATCCAAAAGCAAATAAAACAAATCCTTTTAATATAAAAGTTGATGGAAGTTTTAATAAAGTAAATAGTTTTCAATCTAGTCTTAATATGGCTGTAAATACTATGTATAACTGGGCAGTTACTAAACCTAACGATTCAAAAGTATCATTTTTTGATTTTGCTGGTGATAAATATTGTGAAAATTATACAGATAAATGGAAACCAAATGTTGAAAAATACTTTTTAGAATTTACTTTGAGTGATGCAATTGCTTCAAAAATTAATATGACTAAAGTTAATCCATTAATTGGATCCGAAAAAAAGCCTGATATAACAGCTCTATTATCTTCTATGGGTGGTGTTACTGGTGGTCAGAATAATGGAGGAATGATGAATATGGCTAATATGATGCAAATGTTGAATGGAAATAATAAAGAAGCTCCCATTGATAAAATGAACTTATTATCTTCAATGACTCCAAATTCTATGGTTTTTGGTGATAAAGAAGAATAAAAATGTTAGTATTTGCTAAAGCTCTTCAGCTATCTGGTATGGCTACATTACCTTTCGCTATTTATTTTGGTGAAATGGAAAAAAGTATGATGTATGAATTTAATTACTTGTTAATGGGTTCAATTATATTTTTTGTTGGTCGTGTAATAGAATCAAAGTTTGTTAAATAATTTTCTTCTGCATATTTTTATCTGACAAAATAATTTACCTGTAAAAAAGAAAAAGTTTATATAGATTCAAAAGTTACTTGTGGTAATGATTTTAAATCATTCATTACAAAAAAGAAAAGGAACGTTTTAAAAACGTTCCTTTTCTTTTAGTGGGGGATTTTTTATGACTTAATTAATCATTATCCAATTTCAAAACTGCCATGAAAGCTTCTTGAGGTATTTCTACATTCCCAATTTGTTTCATTTTCTTTTTACCTTCTTTTTGTTTTTCAAGAAGTTTTCTTTTTCTACTAATATCTCCACCATAACATTTTGCAAGTACATTTTTTCTCATTGCTGAAATATGTTCGCTCGCTACTACTTTTCCACCTATGGCAGCTTGAATTCTTACATAAAACATTTGACGAGGAATTAATTCTTTTAATTTTTCAGACATTTTTCTACCAATTCTAGAAGCATTATCTGTAGGTACAATCATAGATAAAGCATCAACTTTATCACCAGAAACTAAAATATCTAGTTTTACAAGTCTAGAAGCTCTTGTGCCACATATTTGATAATCCATAGAAGCATATCCTTTAGATCTCGATTTCATTTGATCAAAATAATCAGTTATAAGTTCTGCTAAAGGCATTTCATATTTCAAGGTTACTCTTGTTTTATCAATATATTGCATATTAATAAAAATACCTCTTCTATTTTGTGTAAGCTCCATCATTGTTCCTACATACTCATTAGGAAGTATTATAGAAAGATCAACATAAGGTTCTTCCATTCTTTCTATTTTTGTAGTTTCAGGTAATTTCATTGGGTTGTCAATCATTTCAACACTACCATCTGTTAAATAAACTGTATAAATAACACTCGGAGGAGTTAAAATTATCCCTAAATTGTATTCTCTTTCAAGTCTTTCTTGTATTATTTCCATATGTAAAAGACCTAAAAAGCCACATCTAAAGCCAAAACCTAATGCACCAGATGTTTCTGGCTCAAATTGTAATGCAGCATCATTTAATCTTAATTTTTCTAATGATTCTTTTAAAATCGGGTACATTTCTGTATCAAGAGGATAAAGACCACAAAAAACCATAGGAATAGCTGCTTTATAACCTGGTAATGCTTCAGGAGCTGGTGTAACAGCTGAAGTTATCGTATCACCAACATTTGCATCTCTTACGTTTTTTATACCACCAGCTAAATAACCAGTTTCGCCAGCTCTTAATGATTTTACATTAACTTGTTTTGGAGTAAGATAACCTAATTCAAGAACTTCAAAAACCTTGTCATTAGACATTAATTTTATTTTATCACCTTGTTTTACTTCACCTTCAAAAATTCTAAAAAGGATTACTACACCTCTATAAGAATCATAAAAAGAATCATAAATTAAAGCTTTAAGTGGAGCAGACGCATCACCTTTAGGATGTGGAATTCTTTTAACAATTGCTTCCAAAACATCAGAAATACCTATACCTTCTTTGGCACTTGTCAAAACAGCATCAGAAGTATCAATTCCTATTATTTCTTCAGTTTCTTTTTTTACTCTTTCAGGTTCTGCACTTGGTAAATCTATTTTATTAACAACAGGAACTATTTCTAAGTTATTTTCTATAGCTAAATAAGTATTTGCAATTGTTTGAGCTTCAACACCTTGAGTCGCATCAATTATTAATAAAGCTCCTTCACAAGCAGCCAAACTTCTTGATACTTCATAGGTAAAATCAACGTGTCCAGGTGTATCAATAAGATTTAAAACATAATCTTGCCCATCAAGAGCTCTATAAGAAAGCCTTGCAGTTTGAGCTTTTATTGTTATTCCACGTTCTTTTTCTATATCCATAGAATCAAGTACTTGCTCAGACATTTCTCTTTTTGTAAGAGAACCAGTAAACTCTATAAGTCTGTCTGCAAGAGTTGATTTCCCATGATCTATATGTGCAATGATAGAAAAATTTCTAATCATATCTTGAGGTATATCAGTCATAATTTATATAAAAACAAAATAATAAAAATACCAATTAATTATATATGTAATTGATATTAATTAGAGGATATGAACAAAATTTTTAACAAAGTGGTCTTAGGTTTTTATAGTTAGTGAAAAGTAATATTTCAAGTTCTCAGCCTTTGTGTAAATATCTCGAAGGTATGCTAGCTTTTATTTTCGATATTTTCTTTGGTTTACTTATCCAGCATTGTAAAAACTGGTAAGAAGTAGATGCCGTTAACTTTCTAAAATAATACATGTCTTTATTTCTTATCTTTAATTGCAACATCTTAATTTTCTATTTTTTAAATAAACGCACTTATATGGCAATTAAAGTGAGTTCATTTTCTCTGAAGTATCTCAGAAATGGTCTTTAGTAGGTTTTTTGAAGTATACGGCTTTTCCAAAAACACTACAGAGTCTTGTTTAACGATGTCTATACTCTGTTTAAAACCACTCACGACTACAAACTTGGTGTTTGGGTTCATTTTCTGTATCGCCCTCACTAAAGCAGTTCCATCCATATACGGCATCATAATATCAGTTAAAACTAGAGCAATCTTTTGACCGTGTACGGCGTATATAGCGATTGCCTCAGTTCCATCTTCGGCTGTGAGTACTGAGTATCCATACGTTTCTAAGGTTGTTTTTGTAATTTCCCGTATGCTCATTTCATCATCCACAACAAGAATAAGTTCGCCATTTCCAGTGAGGTATGTTTCTTTTTCTTCAGTTACAAATACAACAGTGTCTTCTTGTGTAGGCAAATATACCTTAAATGTTGTTCCTTTTCCAACCTCACTATAAACGTTAATAAATCCATTGTGATTTTTGATAATACTGAAAGTTGTCGAAAGACCTAAGCCTGTTCCCTTCCCAATTTCTTTCGTGGTAAAGAATGGCTCAAATATTCTTTCTTTAATCTCTGGTGGTATTCCCATACCTTGGTCAGAAACGGTGATTATGACATACTGACCAAGTTTTGCATCTAAGTTCATTTTCACATATTGCTCATCCAAAATAATGGTTTCTGCTTTGATATCTATCTTTCCACCATTGGGCATGGCATCCCGAGCATTCACGCAAAGATTCATCAAAACTTGATGAATCTGGGTTGCATCAGCAGAGAGTGTTGGTAAATTTTTGGAAATGCCAGTGCAAAATGAAATTGATTTCGGGAAGGTTTCGTTTATGATCTTTTCGATTTCATCAATAAGTTGACTAATTTGCAGAATTGTTCGCTCTCCCTCGATACCTCTAGCGAATGATAGTACCTGCTTTATGAGGTTTGTACCTCGATTTAAAGAAGATTCCAGCATTTGAAGTATTTTTTGGCTTTTTTCATCTGTCAACTTCATCTTAATAATATCGAGATACAGCAGAACTGGGGTAAGAATATTATTTAGATCATGAGCAATACCTCCAGCAAGCGTACCGATACTTTCCATTCGCTGATTCCGCAGAAATTGTTGTTCGAGTTTCTTTTTCTCTGTAATATCACGAACTGTTGCTATAACATTAAAATTATTGTTCATTTGTATCGGGCTTAAAGAAATCTCTACTGGAAACTCAGTGCCATTCTTGTGCTTCGCAAAAAGTTCTTTACCCGTTCCCATCGGTCTGACTTCTGGATTAGATGTGTAATTTCTACGTAAAATGTCATGAGACTTGAAACAGTGGGGAATCAGAATTTCCACTAATTTGCCTATCAACTCTTCTTTCGTGTATCCAAAGAGACATTGTGTACGTTGGTTGAGGGACTCAATTTCGCCAGAAGCATTCACAACAATAATACAATCTGGTGATGATTCATACAACGTATGAAAATAGGCTTCACTTCTGCATAATTTTTCCATCGTATGCTTGTATTCAGTAATGTCTTGAGAAAGTATAAAAACGCCTTCAGGAATTGGCTGAATGCTGAGCTTGAACCAACCTATTGTTCCATCAGGAAAGATAAACTCATTTTCGATTAGTTGAACAATTCGTTCTTCCATACAATGTTTTATTCTCATAAACACTTCTGTTACTTCAATGCCTGGCCACATATCCATATATTTTTTGCCCAACAATTCTTCATTGGGTCTACGGTTATGTTTTTCTGCTGCTGCATTGATATAAAGATAGCACCAATCAAAGCCAAGGATCTGGCAGCCTTCCAACAGATGATCTAAAGTAGAGCGATAGCGTTCTTCAGATTTTTCTATTTCATCTTGTTCCAACTTGGATGGTGTAAATTCGTTATGGTAGTTTTTCAAATTTTTTGACTCATTCATTTTACTTTTCCTAATATAATCGTAATATTTGTGCCCTATTTAAATTTAAGGACAATTTCTACTATTTACAATGCCTTTTAAACAAGATAACTTTTTTAATTCAAACCTTTAAACTTTTTTTATTCTTCTCGTATGTCTTTATAACGAATAAGTGTAAATAATGAGCTATCGATGACTATTTTACATATATTAACTTACTATGCCTATTCCTGTATACTATATTAAGTAGTTGCTTTTTCCTATTTTAATTTTTCCTTTGGCATGTCTTATAAACTTTCTATTTCTTCAATACTTAATCCCGTTATTTCTAATATTTCTTAATAGTGGAAAATTTTTTAATTTTAATTTTACTTCAATTAAATCAGGTAAAAAGACATTTGGAGTAGATTATTTTTTTAGTAGTATTCTTCAAAAATCAATAAAAAGTTTATGTTTTTATTTAACTTAGTAAAAATTATTTTATTATTTTAGAAATTCCTTTAAAAACATCATTTCCTGATTTTCGACATAATTCCAATAAAACTGATTCATAAGTTGATATTATACAATTTTCAAGTTCAAATCTTTTTAGAGCAATTAATTTATCATTTATTTTTCTTGATGAAACACAATCTTCAATTATTACTACATTAAAACCATGTTCTTTTAAATCTAGGGCAGTTTGTAAAACACATACATGAGATTCTATACCAAATAATAAAATATTTTTCTTTTTTAAGGTATTAATTTTTTTCAAAAAATCATTTGAACCACAACAACTAAAATCTATTTTTTCTATCGGAGCATAATTATCTTTTAATAAAGTTTTTATTTCTGGAATAGTAAAACCAATCCCCTTTGTATATTGTTCTGTAACAACAATAGGGATTTCTAATAATTCTAACCCTTTAATTAATTTGGAACAATTTTCTAATAAAATAGTATTTTCAAAAATATGAGGAAATAATTTTTCCTGTATATCAATAACAACTGCCATAGTATCATCTTTTAATAATCTCATTATTTTAAATATCCTCTTAATCAATCTATTAATATATTTAAGCAGATCAGTAAGTATTTTTCTAGTACTAAAAAATAGTTTTAGAATTTATTTTATTTTAGAGTATAAAATTAAGACATATATGTTAATATGATGTATGCAAAATTATTTATAAATTAAATTTATTTTATTTTTTGGAGAGATAGCTATGGAATTAGGAATTCATCTTACTTGGGATTTATTGATAGAAGCAGAAAAACATAAAGATAGTACAAGGTTTTTTGTTCCTGAAAACTCATCTTATACGCCTATAAGTTGGAATGAATATGCAGAAAAAGTAAAACAAATTACTGGTTTTTTAGTTTCATTAGGTGTTGAAAGTCAAGAAAAAATATCAATTTTAGGGCAAAATAGCTTTAATTGGTGTGTAACTCAACTAGGAATACAAGGAGCTAGATTAATAACTGTTCCTATATATCCTGCATCTCAAGCTGATTTATTAGAGTATTTTTTTGAACACTCAGATTCTAAAATACTATTTTGTGATAGTTCTTTTTTACCTATAATAAAAAATGTAAAAAAATCAAAAATAGAAAAAATTGTTGTTTTGGATAACAAAAAAGCTAATTTTACTTCTGAATTAGAAATGATAGATTTTAATGAAGCTTTAGAAATTGGTAAAAATCATCTTAAAGAAGGTGAAGAAAGAACAAAATCTGCTTCAAATAAAGATATTGCGACAATAATATATACTTCAGGAACAACTGGTTTACCAAAAGGAGTAATGTTAACACATGCTAATTTACAATCAAGTTCTGCTGATTGGATAGAATTAAATGGAAAATATGTAGCAAAAAATGCTGTAGATTTACATTGGCTTCCTTTATCTCATACCTTTGGAAGTGGTTCAATTATGCTAGGAAATAGATTAGGTTGGCAATCATATTTTGCAAATCATAAAGAACTTATCGAAAAGTTAAAAGAAATAAAACCTCATTTATTTTTATCAGTCCCTGCTTATTGGGAAAAAATTTATAATCTTATGCAAACCACAGATAAAACTGATATGAAAAAGAGTTTTGACCTTGTAACTGGGGGAAGATTAACTTTTGGTCTATCTGGTGGAGCTGGTCTAAAAAAAGAAATAAAAGAAGGATTTTTTGATATTGATTTTTTAATTATAGAAGGTTATGGTTTAACAGAGTGTTCACCTACTTTAACTATGAATAGAAAAGATAAATTTAATTTTGATACTGTTGGAGTTCCTTATCCAAATGTTCAAGTAAAATTAGCAGAAGATGGTGAAATTCTTGCAAAAGGCCCTAATATTTTTATTGGTTATTATAAAGATGAAAATGCTACAAAAAACACCTTTGATGATGATGGTTGGTTTAAAACAGGGGATGTAGGTCTTTTCACAGATGATGGATTTCTTAAAATAATTGATCGTAAAAAAGAGATTTTAGTAACAAGCGGTGGTAAAAATGTTCCACCTCAAAACATAGAAAGAATGTTTCAAGATAACATATATATAAACCATTTTGTTGTTTATGGAGATGGTAAGAAATTTTTAACAGCCTTAATTACTTTGAATGAAACTGAAGTAAGAAATAAATTAGAAGATAAAAATACCGAATGGAATGAGTTATTAAAATCTGAAAAATTAAATTCTTTAATAAAAGAACAAGTTGAAAATGTTAATAAAAATCTTCCTTCTTATGAAACAATAAAAAAATTCTATATTTATCCTAATCAACTTACAGTTGAAGATAGTTTACTAACATCTTCTTTAAAAGTAAGAAGAAAAGCTGTCTATGAAAAATTTAAGAATGAATTGGAAGCTTTATATTAGAAAATAGAAGGATTTAAAATTAGTAATGAGTGTATTTGATCGAGTTAATAATTTATATCATAGATATTTTGCAGATAATTTAAAAGCTAAAGCTTCAGCTGGTTTTACTAAATCATTAGGAACACATGAAAAAAAAGAAGCTTTAAAAGCCATAAAAGATTCTTTTGAACTTGGGTTTTATGGAGTAGTTATCGAAAAAATTTTTAGTTATTTAGATAGTGATCCAAATAATAAAGAAGTTAAATTAATTTTAGCTCAATCATACATACACTCAGAACAAATTGATTTGGCAGAGAATCTTTTATATGATCTCTTAAAACAAAAACCTCAATCAACTGAAATAAGGGTTTATTTATCAGATTGTTTTATTAAAAAAGGAAAATATCATTTATCGGCAGATAAATTAAAAGAAGTTTTTAAAATGGAACCTGATTATGAAAATATAAAAGTAAAAATTTCTGAATCTTTATACATGTATGGGAAAAGTTTATTTAAAATAAATAGCCTTACAAAAGCTTTAGCTGTTTATAAAGAAGCTCTTGAATATAACGAGAGTTACAATATTTTTTATGCTATTGGAATTTGTCATAAGGATTTAAAAGAATATTCTAACGCTATTGAAATATTTTTATTTGTTGAAGAAAAATTTAATGATCAACTCAAATCAAATTTATATAATAATTTGGCTGAAATTTATGAAATTTTAGATAACAAAAAAAAAGCTATTGAATGTTATGAAAAAGCAATTCAAATAGAAAAAGAAATTTATTTAATTCAATACTATAAGTCTAAAATACTTATGAATCAAGATTATTATAAAACTGCTCTCAAAAATATGATAAATATTAATATTGTTTATCCCAAATTCATTAAACCATTATGGTCTATTATCAAAAACTTTGAAATATTAAACGAAGAAGAACATGCTTTAGAATATTATGAGAAAATTTTAGCAATAGAAAAAGATAATTCAAATGCAACAATAGAATATGCAATTTTGCATTATAAAAAAGGAAATATAGATATTGCTAATTCTTTATTAAATGCAGCTTATTTAACTGTTTCTGGGCAAGATATACGAGTTATTAAAACCTTAGCTAAAATAGATATTAAAAAAAATAGACCTGAAGACGCACTTAAAAAATTATCGAAAGCTTTTTATTTAGAACCAAATGATTATGAACCTTATTTTCTTGCTGCTAAATGTCATTTATACTCTAATTCTACATATAAAGCGATTGAAGAATGTAATAAAGCGATTGAATTAGCACCTGAAAACATAGAAATAATGTTATTTTTGGCAGAAATATATTTTAAGAATAAAGATTTAGATAATTCTATCTCAATTTATGAAAGAATTATCGAAAAAGATCCAACACATAAAGAGAGTTATTTACTATTAGCAAAAATTTTTATGGATAGTAGTAAATATAAAAATGCCATTTCTATTTTAGAAAAATTTGTAAAAAAAGATAAAAATAATTATGAATTTAACTATAATATTGGTTTATGCTACTATTTTTCTAAAGAGTATGATAAGGCTATTGATTTTTTTGGAAGAGTTCTTGAAAAAGATAAATTACCCGAAATATATTTATATACCAGTTATATATCGAAAGAACTTAATGATTTAGCTTATGCTATAAAAAATATTGAAAAATATATTAGTTTTTATCCAGAAAAAGTTGATATTTTATTATATGCAGGTAAACTTTGTTCTGAATTTGGTGATAAAATTTCTGCCGAAAAATATTTTAAGGAAGTTATGTCTCTTGATAGATATAATGCCGAAGCTAGTAGTTTATGGAAAAATATAAGAAGATAAACATACCCTATTTTACTCTTATTGAAGCCCCTCATGGTTATGGTAAAACTTTTTATATAAATAAATTATTAGAAAATAAAAAATTAGATACTTATTCTATTTCGGGTAGTGAAATTTATTTTGATCTAAAAAAATTAGAGACTTTTATAAATAAAAAAGATAATCATGTTTTAACTTTAGATAATATTAATCTTTTTATTAATTATAATGAAATAGTAGATTTTTTAGAAAACTTAATTTTAAAGCCCCTTAAAAATATAAAAATAATTGTTTCTAGCAATAAAAAAACAAATTTATCATTTGAAAAATTAGATAACAATTGTATTTATTTAGATATAAATTTATTGAAAATAACTGAAGATGATTACAAGGCTTTATTTAAAGAAAATAATTTAAGGGTTGAAAAAACAGATCTAGATTTTTTAACTGAAACAGAAGGTTGGAATTTAGCAATAGATTTATATATAAAATTAAAAAAAGGGAATATTTCATATAGATTTTTTAATGAATTATTAGCTAAATCGATAAAAAAAACTTTAACTAACGAATTAACTTATAAAAATAAAGACGATTATTTTATTGATTTTTTACCTAAAATTTTTAAAAATGATATTGATACTTTATTTATTGAAGATGAGTTTTATTGGGAAGAATCGGCATTAAAAGAAAAAGATTTAATACATTCTATTTTACTAATAGATAAATCTATCAATATTTGTAATAATAACCTTTTAGAAAAAGGAGCAAACATACTTAATTTTATTACCAGAAAAATATATTTTCTATCATTAATAGGAGATTATTTAGAAATTGATAATTGTTTAGAATTAGGAGAAAAACATTTAGAAAACTCTAAAGATAAAGATAAAATAGCTTTTTTATATCAAAAAGCAAATAGACAAAGATTTTTATGTAATCATGAAAAAGTTTTTGAAATTATAGAACAAATTAATAGTTTTAAATCTATAGAAAAAGAGATAATAAATTTACAAAATAAAACTTATATCTTGGAAGGTTTAACTCATTATCAAAAAGGTGATTATGATAAAACAAGAGAAAGTTATAATAAAGCCATTTTGTTGGCAGATAACTTATTCAATGTAAATTTATCGAATGAAATAAAAATAATGTTAGCTTTTTTAGATGTATGGGAAGGAAAAACAAGTAATATTAACTCTGAAGAAATATTTAATATAATAGAAAATAGTCATGAAAAAAAACAACCACTTATGTTTCTTAATTTTGCTTTTTATCTTATTTTAGGTGAAAAACTTGATATTGAAAAAGGAATAGAAATAATAAATAAAACCAAAGAAATTTCTAAAAAATTAGGTTATAAATATCTTTTACCTTTAATCTATGATATAGAAGCTAGAATTTATAGATATTCAAAAGATTATGAAAAAGCTCTTTATTGCCACAAAAAAGCATTAGAATTAATACCTGAAAATTCCTTTGACTACTTCCAAGCCTCTTTAAATCAATGTCTTACTTTTATTAGAAGTAATTTTAAAGAAAAAGGACAAGAACAATTTGAAAAATTATTAATAAAAACCAAAGAAAATAATATTATTGGTTTATATAACCAAATAGATGTTTTATTAAAAGAATTAAAAAATGAAAAAATAGAAGTCCATAATCAAAATAAAATTAATATTAATGAAAATAGCCTTTATACAATAAAAATAAATACTTTTGGTAAATTTCAAGTTTTTGTTAATGATAAAGAAATTTATGAATGGAAAAGAAAAAAGACAAAAAAATTATTTGCTTATCTGATAACAAATCAAAGAGGAATTCATAGAGAATCTTTAGCAGAGATGCTTTTTTCTTCTGAAATTACAGAAAATCCATTAAAAAACTTAGATGTTAATATACATAGTTTGAGAAAGACATTAGAACCTGAAAGAAAAAATAAAGCGTCTTCAGTCATAATGTTTAAAGATTCTTGTTATCTATTTAATTGGAGTTATACATTTAGTTTTGATTTTATTGAATTAGAAAAAAATTATCTTTTATGGAAAAAAGAAAAAAATGAAGATAAAAAAATTACTTTTTCAAACAAAATTATTGAATTATATAAAGGTACTTTTCTCGAAGAATTAGATTTTGCAGATGATTGGCTAGAACAAAGAGAAGATTTTTTAAAGAAGTTTCTTGATATTTCCCATTGGTTAGCAAATTTATTTATAGATAAATCTGAATATGAAGAAGCTGAAATTATTTTAAATAATATACTTAAATTTGAAAAAATAAATGAAATAGCATTCATTTTACTTTTAGAAACGGCCGAGCAAAAAAAAGATTTTGATCTTTTAAAAAAAACTTATGCTAAAGCTGAAAATAATTTTAAAAAAATAAATGATTCTTTACCAACTAATGAAATAACAGCTACATTTAAAAAAATTTATTCAAAATTTAACCTAAAAATATAGTGATCTAATATACAAAAATCGTTTTTTTCTAGTAGAATATTATGTATAGTAATTGGTGTTAAAACATTAGTAAACATTAATAACTTTTAGTATTATTTTTTCGGCTTATTTTAGGTATAAATTAGTATTTATGTGGGCACCAATAATAATTCTTTCTATTTTATGGACTATTTTATTTGTAGTCTTCTTTTATATAAGAAATAATATGAAAAAAGAAGAAACGGAAGTTTTTGAAAAAAAATATCCAGTGAAAGTTTCTGCTGAAGAAAAAGAAAAATTTCTTTCTGAAATTGATGAGTTGGCAGTATATGTTTCTAGACTACCAAGACCAAAAGATGTTATTCAGAAATATAGAAATGAAGAAATTGATACTAATGAAAATTAAACTAAGTTTCTAAATTTTTTATAGTATTAAAATTAGAAAACGATAATACTTAAAAAACTCTTGCTATCTCATGAAAACATTCAAAAATCATATTTAAATATTTAACTTTATATCAACAGCTAAAAATTTTTATTAATGCTATTTACGATAATATTGTTAATAAAATAAAATTATGGTTAAATATTACTTGTATTTTGATTTAATTAGGAGAAAAAATTGAAAGATTTTTTACTTGAAATAGGAACAGAAGAATTACCTGCAAATTTTGCAAATGAAGCTAGAGAACAATTAAAAACTTTATCAGAAAAATGGCTTAAAGATAATTCTTTATCATTTGGAGAATTAAAAACATATTCTACACCTAGAAGATTAGTGGTTTTTATAAAAGATTTATCAGAAGCTCAAAATGATGTAGAAAAAGAATTAAAAGGGCCTGCTATAAATGTAGCATTTGATGCTGAGAATAAACCAACAAAAGCCTTAGAAGGATTTTTAAAATCTCAAAATTTATCTCTTGAACAAATAGAAAAAAAAGATTTTAAAGGTAATATTTTTGTTTTTGCCAAAACAATTCAAAAAGGAATTAAATCAATAGAATTATTGTCAAATTTTATTCAATATCTCATATCATCAATATCTGTAACAAGAGGAATGAGATGGGCTGATTATAATTTAAAATTTTCAAGACCAATACAATGGATTTTAGCTTTATTTGGAAATGAAATTATGAATTTTGAATTAGAAAGTATAAAATCATCTAATTTTACAATGGGTCATAGATTTTTATCATCAGGTAAAATAGAAATAAATTCTGCTGACGAATATTTTTCAAAATTATTAGAAAATAAAGTGTTATTAGATAATGAAAAAAGAAAAGCTAATATTGTTGAACAACTTAATAAAATAGCAGAATCTGTTAATGCAAGTGTTATTGTAAATGAAAGCTTGCTTAATGAAGTAAATCAATTAGTGGAGTATCCTTTTGCTATAATGGGTAGTTTTGATGAAAGATATTTAGAATTACCTGAAGTTGTTAATGTAACAGTTATGAAATCACATCAAAGATATTTCCCTTTATTTGATAAAAACAATAAACTTTTACCTAATTTTATAACTATTTCAAATATGAATTTAAATGAAAATAATATTAGAACAGGAAATGAAACTGTTTTAAGAGCAAGATTAGAAGATGCTATGTTTTTTTATAAAGAAGATTTAAAAGAACCTTTTGAAAATAAAATAGAAAAACTTAAAAGAGTTACTTATTTTGAAGAAATTGGAAGCATTTATGATAAAGTAGAACGT
>ERZ1292633.3653-Hain-H41-02um-R1-3653-length-14793-cov-20_pt1 | contig 14793 bp, 12 predicted proteins | sample MGYA00564406_ERZ1292633 | MGnify/ENA primary metagenome ERZ1292633 (study PRJEB36523, sample SAMEA6512639) | groundwater metagenome | collected 2019-01-08 | study: AquaDiva: Metagenomics assemblies of 32 groundwater samples
AAGGTGTGAAGATCGGAAAGAATTTCATCGTGAGTCAGCGCGCCCATCTCATCCTGCCCTATCACAAGGCCATCGATAAAGCGGCTGAACAGTCGAAAGGCTCTCGCCGGATCGGCACGACGGGTCGGGGGATTGGCCCATCCTATGCCGATAAGATGTCGCGGGTCGGTATCCGTATGGGGGATCTGCTCAATCCAAAGGCTTTTCGAGCCAAACTTGAAGAAAACGTGGTCGAGATCAATTGGTTTCTTGAGCAACTGTACAAGCTGGAGCGTTTCGAGGTCGACAAGGTGTTCCGGCAGTATATGGTCTATGCCGACCGGCTGAAAAGCCATATCGTGGATACGGCCATGCTCGTCAATAAGATGATCGAGAAACGGAAGACGGTGTTGTTCGAAGGGGCGCAGGGGACACACCTGGATGTGGATTTCGGCACCTATCCCTACGTCACCTCTTCCAGTTCTACGGCCGGCGGGGCTTCAACGGGAACCGGTGTGGGGCCGACGAAGATCGACGCGGTCCTCGGAGTCGCCAAGGCTTACACCACGCGTGTCGGCAGCGGGCCATTTCCCACGGAATTGACCGATGCGGTGGGAGAGGGGCTTCAAGCGCGAGGCAAAGAATTCGGATCGACGACGGGGCGCGCGCGCCGCTGCGGCTGGTTCGACGGTGTCCTTGTGCGTTACGCTACCAAAGTGAACGGGCTTGCCTCGCTAGCCGTTACGAAATTGGATGTGCTCGACGGCTGCAAGGAGCTCAAGGTCTGTACCGGTTATCGCTACCAGGGAAAACTCTATCGGGATATGCCTGCTGATCTCCAAACACTGACGGAATGTGAGCCGCTGTACAAGACGTTCAAGGGATGGTCCAGCGCGACCACCGGCGCTACGACATATAAGCAGCTTCCCGCGGAGGCCAAGCGGTATCTCCAATATCTTGAGGAGATCTCCGAATGTCCCATCGATATGATCTCAACCGGATCGAAGCGGAGTGAAACCATTATTCTTCGCAACCCGCTCAAGGCCCGTTCCCGGCGTTCGTGAAGCGTCGCTCGCGAGTCAAGTTGCTGGTTTCTAGTTTCAGGTTTCATGTTGTCAGGGACCATCCTCCGAAAACTTGAAACGAGAAACTTGCAACCTGAAACGCTGGAACGAGATACGCTTCAGGGATGTCGAGAGCAACGCTGGTGAACAGGTTGATCTGGTTTGTTTCGTTCATCTAGTTGGTCTTGTTCAACCAAACAAACGAGACAAACCAAATAAACCAAATAACGTTCTTTGTATGCTGCGGTCTAGTCACAGGCCAATCGTCGGTGGTAGAATCGCACGCTTCGCAGGGTGAGCCGGTAGCTCAGTTGGTAGAGCATCGCCCTTTTAAGGCGAGGGTCCCGGGTTCGAGCCCCGGCCGGCTCACCAGTCACAACCCATCACTTCTGGGCAGGCAATGGCTTTAGCCCGTCCTTCCCTTCTCATCCTTTCGTCCCGCTCAGTTGACGGTGTAGACTCACCTCGTTGTCTCTTTCCGTCGTACCGAGGTGCTTCATGCGCGCGATTCAGCGTTTCGGCAAACAGCTTCAACGAGTGCGGACCAGCCGTGGGCTGACGCAAGAGCAGCTCTCCGTGACTGCCGGCCTGTCACGCACGTTCTTGACGAGGCTGGAACTGGGGCAGCACGACCCTTCGTTGAGCACATTGGTGCGATTGGCGAAGACGCTACGGATCTCGGTGACGGAACTGTTAGGAGAGAGCGTCAGTGCGAGTCAGTGGTGGCAGGTGGGGGAGGATCGCTTTGCGACGCGAGAGGAGGCTGAGGATCACGCTCGCACAATGAGCGAGATGTTTATTGTCCGTTTTCAGAATAAGACAGGAGGTCCCGAACGTCGGCTCCTTCCTGTTCGCGAGACGAAATAGTCCCCTTCGCAAGTGAGACTCTCAACCGGAAGCATTCGACGGTTCTTGCAGCGCCTGGAGCGACTTGTGCCGCTCTCCTTGCAGGGAGTAGGCTGAATCCAATGGAAGTCCTCTTGATCGTTTTTGCGATCATCGCTGCCGGTGCGGCCTTGGTCTATTTCATGAACTCACCAATGGGCATGCAACTCGTTCGCAAAAAGACGGTTTCAACCATACTCAACGATGTGAACGCCAGGCAACGCTCAGCGCCTGAGACGCCGCTTCATGAGATTTACTATGCTCTTGCGGAAGAAAGAACCAACAAGAGCCAGTGGCTCATCGAGTTCGATTACTTGCTCGCTTTAAGGGATGCGGGATGTTTCGATCCGAGAACGGCCCCACAACCTGAACATTTTTCCGAGTTAATGGCGAAGGTGGAAGAGAAGATTCGGCTTCAGGCCAGTGGCGTGGCCAAATGAATTAATGAGGGAGGTCGAGAATAAATAAAACGGCTTTCTGTCCGCCAGTCTCGGTTACTGTCTCTTATTGATGAGGCGCGTGATTATATAACCAAAACACATGACCACTCCCAAGAATGCTATGACTCCTGCCATGCCCCACCCGAGCACACAAGAATACTCCTCATGGCAGAAATCAAACATAAACTGCCAAAATCTGGTCATTTCCGTCTTGGCCATGTTCTGTGCAAACATCATATGAGCTCCCTGGGTTTTCTACGGGCCTAGTATAGCACCTCCGCCTATGGACTTGACAGGGCTCCAGGACTAGTGAATAATGCAAAGCTCTAAACTAGAAATGGCCTTGTTTGACCGCGTATTACAAGGTTCACGCAATACTGATCCTGTTTGTCGGTTGTTGTGGGAGTGAAAAGGTTAAAGGAACGCGCCGGAAACTCCACGCGCATTGCGTGATGAGCTTGCCCGTTGCGGATTAAGGCGGGCGGCTATTTGTGATGCGCGGTTCTGTTCTTCAACCCCTGGCTGTGAATCTGTGCCCGCTGCTACAACGGCCTGCCTATTCGACTCAGCAGCTCACATCTCACTCCACCAACCACAAGCACCGGCAAGTGTGCAGCCACAACGAAGCAAATACAACCTCGATCCAGTTGGACGGTGGCAACGAAATTGGCCACAAGTCCGCCAAAACCGGGATGCGGTCCTCCTTGCCGCTCCAGGTTTCACGTTGTCAGGGAGAATTCATTCACATCATTCATTAACTTAATGGAGGTTTAGTTTAGCCATGAATTATAGAAACATCACCCTCGCAGTTGTCGGGCTCGCATTGTCCTTGTCATTCCTTGCCGTCCCAGCGATGGCCGAGGAAAAGGATGGCGTCATGCTGAAGGATGGCAAGATGTGGCGCCTGCAGGACGGGAAGGAAATCGGCCGGATGGATCGTGAGACGACCATGATGAACGGCGCAAGGGTCATGATGAACGGCAAGATGATGACGAAGGACGGGAAAGAGATGCAGCTACAGGAAGGCCAAACGGTCTGGATGAATGGGAAGATGGCAGAAGCTGCCAAGAAGTAGTTTTTCCCAGCGTTGTTTGGTTTCACGATTCCTACGTTCTGGCGGCTAGCGGAGCCCAACACGGCTCCGCTCCGCCAGTTCTCCGGGCCTTCTAAGAAGTTTTCCTCCTGCTCGCCTCAGTAATACCGCCAAGTATTCCATAACGATAGTTCTGGATTTGAGACCCGGTCGGCTCTCCGCTTTTTAATTCGCTTCTCTTCTTTCCATTTCGCCCCAAGGCCTGTAAGGGCAGTCACATTTTTCCGATAAGGGCAACATCTTTGGAGCGCGGCCCGGCGGGCTGAGCGTGATCGCTTCAGACGGTACGCTCCTGGGCACGATCGAGACCGGGCAGCCAACCTCCAACGTCGCATGGGGCGAGGACGGGCAGACCCTGTTCATCACCGGTGGCTCATCGGTCTATCGGTTCCGCTTGACTACATCAGGCGCTCGGTACTAGCCTGCCGTAAGACTTTCCGCAGCAAGACGACTCTAGTTGTATAACGTTTCTACCGAAGGAGTCGTATGGCTTCTCATCATCAGACCGCTTCCGCTCCTCAACCCCCTATCCTGGCAGAACAGCAGCGTCTTGATGAGGACGCGAAGCGTCAGCGCCATTGGAAACGGTGGGGGCCCTATTTGAGCGAACGGGCTTGGGGAACTGTGCGCGAGGACTACAGTCCTCACGGCACGGCCTGGGAATCGTTTCCCCATGACCATGCCAGATCCCGCGCCTATCGCTGGAACGAGGATGGCCTCGCCGGTATTTGCGATCGCCATCAATTGATCTGTTTCGCGATTGCCTTGTGGAATGGGCGTGATCCGATTTTGAAAGAACGAGTGTTCGGCCTTACCGGCAACGAAGGTAATCACGGCGAAGATGCAAAGGAGTGCTACTTCTATCTCGATTCGACACCGACCCATTCCTACATGAAATACCTCTACAAGTACCCGCAAGCACCGTTCCCCTATACCCAGTTGGTCGAGGAGAATCGCCGTCGAGGGCGTCAAGATCCGGAGTTCGAATTGACCGACAGCGGTGTCTTCGACGAGAACCGCTATTTCGACGTCTTTGTGGAGTATGCCAAGGCTACGCCGGAAGATCTCTGCATCCGTATCCAGGTAATAAATCGTGGTCCCGAGCAAGCCGAACTCACGCTGCTGCCGACGATCTGGTATCGCAATACCTGGTCCTGGGGATCGGACATCCGGCGCCCCCGTCTCAAGCAAGGTGAGCCGACGGACCAGATGAGCGTCATCGAAACGCAACACGATTACTACGGCCTACGCCGCCTTCTCTGCGAAGGTCAGCCCACGCTGCTCTTCACTGAAAATGAAACTAACACTCGCCGCCTCTATGGTGACGAAGAAGGCGCCCGGTATGTGAAGGACAGCTTCCACGATTATGTCGTGCAAGGCGAGAAGGACGCGGTCAATCCGGATCACCTGGGCACCAAAGCCGCAGCCCAGTACGTCTTGACGCTTGCACCAGGCGCGACGAAGACGATCAAGCTGCGATTCACCAACGACGAGCAGAGCCCGGGTTTCGAAACACAGGACTTCGACAATGTTTTTACGACACGTTTCAAGGAAGCGAACGAGTTCTATGACAGCCTTGCACCGAGCAATCTGTCGGAAGATGCTCGCCGCGTGCAACGGCAAGCCTTTGCGGGAATGCTTTGGAGCAAACAGTTCTATCACTACGAAGTGAATCGTTGGCTCAAAGGCGATCCTAGCATGCCGGAACCACCGCGTGAACGTCTTCATGGGCGCAACTCGGACTGGACTCATCTCTATAATGCCGATGTCATTTCGATGCCGGATAAATGGGAGTACCCCTGGTACGCCGCCTGGGATCTCGCGTTCCACTGCATCCCGCTTGCGCTTGTCGATCCGACGTTCGCCAAGGAGCAACTCGTCTTGATGCTGCGTGAATGGTACATGCATCCGAATGGACAGATTCCGGCCTACGAATGGGCCTTCGGCGACGTGAATCCGCCGGTTCATGCCTGGGCCGCCTGGCGTATCTACAAGATCGATAAAAAGCGAAAAGGCGTCGGCGATCGGGTGTTCTTAGAACGTGTCTTCCATAAACTCCTCCTGAATTTTACATGGTGGATCAATCGCAAGGATGCGGAGGGGAAAAACATTTTTCAAGGCGGCTTTCTCGGCCTCGACAACATCGGGGTATTCGACCGTAGCGCACCGTTGCCGACTGGCGGCCACATCGAACAGTCGGACGCCACCAGTTGGATGGGTATGTACTGCCTCAACATGCTGACGATTTCGTTGGAGCTTGCCCGAGATAATCGGGCCTACGAAGACGTGGCCAGCAAGTTCTTCGAACACTTCGTCTACATCTGCCGCGCCATGAACAACATCGGCGGCGAGAAGATCGAGTTGTGGGACCGCAAGGACGGCTTCTTTTACGACGTGCTGCACCTGCCGAACGGGGAAACCACACATATGAAGGTCCGCTCGATGGTGGGGCTTATTCCTCTGTTTGCGGTGGAGACACTCGATTCCGAGCTCATCGACAGCCTGCCGCGCTTTAAACACCGGATGCAGTGGTTCATCGAAAACCGGCCTGATTTTGCACAACATCTTGAAACGCAGTCCTCTGACGGAGGTGTGCGGCGCTTTCTGTCACTGGTGAGCCGCGATCGGCTGAAATCCGTCTTAGGGTACCTGCTGGACGAAGAGGAATTCCTGTCTCCCTACGGCATTCGGGCTCTCTCGCGCTATCACAAAGATCATCCTTATGTCGTCTCGGTCATGGGCCGTGAGCATCGCGTGGACTATGAACCGGCGGAATCCGGCACGGGTTTGTTCGGAGGCAATTCGAATTGGCGCGGACCGATCTGGTTCCCGGTCAACTATCTCCTGATCGAGTCGCTGCAAAAGTTTCACTACTTTCTCGGCGATCAATATCGGGTGGAGTGCCCGACTGGATCGGGCCATCAATCCACGCTCTGGCAAGTGGCGGCCGAGATTTCACGCCGTTTGACGCACATCTTCCTTCAGAATGCCGAAGGGAAACGTCCGGTGTTCGGCGGGACGAACAGATTTCAGGACGATCCGCATTGGCGCAACCATATATTGTTCTACGAGTACTTCCACGGGGATAACGGCGCAGGCATCGGTGCAAGTCACCAGACTGGTTGGACCGGATTGGTGGCGAAGCTGATTCAACAATCTGGGGAGTAGGGCGGCACAGATTGGGCGGGTCTCCTTGCTCGCGCAACGCGCGGCCTGAGAAGGCCCTCGTTGGACGCGCGCAGTGGAAGACCGCCCAATCCGCACCCCCGTGGAAGGTGGGTGGGATGAAGGTTGACACAGAGGACTGCCGGAATTTGAATCGGGCCTTGAGTCTCGAATGGCTTGAGACGAATGGGAAAGGGGGATTTGCCTCCGGCACAGTTGCGGGGGCGAATACCCGTCGCTACCATGCACTCCTCTTAACCGCCAGGAAGCCGCCAAGCGAACGGTTTGTGCTGGTTAACCACCTTGAAGAGTGGCTCGATATCGACGGCCAGGCGATTCCACTCTCAACAAATCTGTATCCGGGCACCGTCCATCCGACCGGGTACGAACACTCTATTGAATTTTCAACAGAACCCTGGCCGACCTGGACGTTCGACTGCAACGGCATAACCCTTCAGCGGGAGATCCTATCAATCCACGGCCGCGATATTGTGATGGTGCGATGGAAGCTGGTCGGTAAAAAACCATCGAGAGTCGTGCTGCGAGTGAGGCCAAAGCTCACCGGGCGGGACTATCATGGGACGCACCACGAGAATGGAAATCTCTCGACGGAGGCCCAGGTCGGGAACGGAATGGCTCTGTGGCATCCTTACCCCGACTTGCCTCAAGTACGGGCCTTCCATTCAGGGGGCTATCGTCATGAGCCGAGTTGGTATCAGCGCATCCAACTCCCTGTTGAACAACAACGCGGACTCGATGCTGAAGAAGATTGGTGGTCGCCCGGAGAGTTCACGTTCGAGCTTGAGTCCGGATCTACCACAACCTTGGCTCTCACCAGCGAAACCGTCGACCAGCTCGACGTCGTGGCCCTTGCGAAGCGCGAGAAGTCTCGCCGAAACACCGCCCGACAAGCCGCCCCAGTCGCTGATTCTTTGGCCGGCGAACTCTGGTGTGCTGCGGAACAGTACCTCTCCGAGCGAGGAACGCAGCACACGGTGATCGCGGGATATCCCTGGTTTACCGATTGGGGTCGCGACACGTTCATCTCGTTGCCCGGCCTCTGTCTGGTTACCGGTCGATTGGACGTGGCCTGGCAGATCATCGCCTCCTTCGCTGCGCATGTGTCTGAAGGCATGCTACCGAATCGCTTCCCTGATGCAGGCGAGCAGCCGGAATACAACACGATCGACGCCTCGCTCTGGTTTATCCACGCGATCGATCGCTATCTTGCGGCGTCACGAGACGAGGCGCGGGTGCGCGAAACTGCTTGGCCTGCGGTGAAACAGATTCTCGATGGCTACCGCAGAGGCACAAGGTACGGGATCAGGATGGACGAGGATGGTTTGATTACGGGAGGAGTTCCCGGTGCACAATTGACCTGGATGGACGCGAAGGTCGGTGATTGGGTCGTCACGCCACGCCATGGAAAGCCGGTGGAGATCCAAGCGTTGTGGGTTCGATCGTTGGAAGTCGGCGAAATTCTCGCGCGACGATTCGGCGAAACAGACTATGCCGATCGGTGCCGGAATGATCGCAGCAACGCGGTCGCATCATTCCACAATCGATTCTGGTACGAACGAGGCAATTATCTTTACGATGTGATCGATGGACCAGAGGGGAACGATGTGTCGTTCCGTCCCAATCAACTCTATGCCCTCTCGCTGGTTGACGAACTGGTTCCGCGCGGCCGGGCACAGCAGATTCTTCGCCTTGTTGAAGAGCAGCTTCTGACGCCGGTTGGGCTGCGCACGTTATCGCCGCACGATCTCCGCTATCGCGGCAGGTACGAAGGCGGTGTGCTGGAAAGAGACGGCGCCTACCATCAAGGTACGGTGTGGCCCTTTCTGTTAGGGCCATTCGTCACAGCCTGGATTAAGGTTCATGGAAAGAACGCCGCCGCGCTCAAGCAGGCGCGTTCGTTCCTGGATGGGATTGGTGACCATTTGAAAGAGGCCTGCCTTGGCCAAGTCTCAGAAGTTTTTGATGCTGACGCACCCCACCGGCCACGTGGCTGTTATGCCCAGGCCTGGTCGGTGGCGGAACCTCTGCGGGTTCTGATCGAAGATCTAGGTGTCGGTGCCGACAGACAGAAAGCCGTGGGAAAACAGGTGGCTGTACGGCAGCGTAAGAAAACGGTTCCTCAATCGACTCAGCAGAAGAAAGGCAAGACGATGCAGCGTAGACGAGGGAAAGACGCTACATGATCATCACAGTACTGGCTCGTATCACGCCACCTTGCAAAGACGTTACCTATTTGGCGTCGCAAGCATTGGATCGATCCTTGCCTTGGTCGACGAGGCTCAATCTCCAACTCCATTATTGGATCTGCGAAGCCTGCGCTCGGTACCGAGACCAATTGCGTACCCTACGCCAAGTCCTGCGCCGTCCACCAGAACAGGATCATACACAGGCGATATCGTCACCCTCTCCTGCGACCAAAGCTCGCCTGACAGAAGCCTTCCGCGCTAAGCGCGAATAGCCGCCACACTCCTCCATCTTCTGGCAATGCGTATAAGAGTCTACTTCCGTTGCTATGACACGGAACTTCTGAGGTTAGGTGGGGGAGAAGAAGGGGAGACCCTCATGGGGTAAGTTCCGACAATGCGCTGGCATCCCATTGTGCAGGTCGATCATTGGAGCGCGTCAGGCGGTGTCTTGAGCAGCTTGGCGAAGCGGTTCTTGTCGATGGATTTCTCGTAGGCTTCCTCTGGCGAGATCCATTTCTTAGTCAGGAGGTCTTGAATCGCGTCATCCAATATCTGCATTCCGACGGCTTTTCCCGTCTGCATGACCGATGCGATTTGGACCGTCTTGGCATCGCGTATGAGATTACTGACGGCGGACGTACAGACCAGAATCTCAAGCGCCGCACAGCGTCCTTTCCGGTCGATTCGCTTAAACAGATTCTGTGCAACCACGACCCGCAGCGCCGTTGAGAGCGTATTTCGGATTTGGGGTTGTTCCCCATGGGGGAAGACTTCCACGATCCGATCGACCGTCTTGGCTGCGTTCTCGGTGTGCAGCGTTCCGAACACCAGGTGTCCTGTCGCCGCGGCCTCGACTGCCAGGGAGATCGTTTCGAGGTCCCGCATTTCTCCGACGAGGATAATGTCAGGATCTTCACGCAACGCCCCGCGTAACGCCGATGCGAAGGTCATCGTATGCAGTCCCACCTCTCGATGGTTCACGATGCAGCCCTGACTCTGGTGCACGAACTCGATCGGATCTTCGACCGTCAGAATATGATCTTTCCGATTCTTATTGGCATGGTCGACCATTGCCGCCAAAGTTGTGGATTTGCCGCTTCCGGTCGGGCCCGTGACCAGGACCAGCCCCTTTTTCAACATGGCTGCCCGCGTCAGGATCGGCGGCAGTCCTAGCTCCTCAGCCGTCAGAATCTTACTGGGAATCTTTCGGAACACCGCACCGAGACCGTATTTGTGGTTGAAACAGTTACAGCGAAACCTGGCCAGCCCTGGAACTTCATAGCCAAAATCGACATCGCCTGTGGATTCAAATTGGTCTTTCTTCGACCCCGGCATGATTTCGTCCAGCAATGGGTGGAGCGTATCCTGGGTGAGAACAGCCTGCCCGGCAATCCGCTCCAACTCGCCATCGACCCGCAGGACGGGCTGCTGACCTGATATCATGTGCAGGTCGGACGCACCCTGTTCCGCCATCACTCGAAAGAACTCGTCGATCTTGGCCATGCTCTTTCTCTCTTGTCTATATTGAGGATTCAGACACTATCTGTATGTTGGAGTATACGTATTTGTGAGGAGATTACAAGGAAAACGACGATGTGGAAAACAAGCACATCGTGCCATCAGGAAAGATGACTGTCTCCTTGTCCCGCACCTCCTCCAAGGAGGTGGAGGTGCGTTCTAGCAGCCACCTCAACACAAATACGACGATGGAGGAGGCCGTTCGGGCAGGCGGATTTTGTTGGAGGCCAAGCACTGGATGGCATTGTTACTGAAGCTGCAGGCCGATCGCGAACGATGCCGCATAGCCGTCAGCCACAGTCGTCGGAGCCAGCATGAGGCGATCACCACCACGGCGAAAGATCCAATCGTGCTGGTTTCGCGCAGTGCGCGGTCCGTTCGCGACATACGGGGTGGCAGTGTGGACACGATCCGTCAGCCCATCGTCGAAGTACAATTGCGACGCGAACTCAAAGTTCCGCTTGGCCACAGATGTGGTGCGAATCTTGAAATGAATATGCACTGTCCGGCCCGGATACCAGCCTGGGTACACAGTAACGAACCGGGCCTCCCCACGCGCGTCAGTGATCTGGTAGCCACGTAAAAACTTCTGGCCGATGGTGATGAACTCCGGATCCTGCACGTCCGAATAGATGCCCTGCGTATCGCAATGCCAAATATCGACCTGGGCGCCCTGCAGCGGCTGACAGTCTCCGGCGCCGAGGCGTGAGATCAGTAGCGTCAGAGCCAGTGGCGTACCGGGCTTGACTCGCCCGTCGGTCGGGTCTGAGCGAATGTCGGAACGATTCAAGCGTTCGTCGACGAAATATGGCCCTTCCATTTGCTCCGGTCGGACGACACATGAGGGGCCAAGCGTACTTGCAGTAACCCGTCTGGGATCCAGACTGCCGGCCATCAGCCAGGCAGCGCCAGTAGCACCCAGATATCGCAAAATTTCTCGGCGGGAAAGGAGGCGCCCCGAAGGCCCGTTCTCATGCGTCATTGGTGCTCTCCATCTTTTGAGCATGGCAGCGCTCATTCGAAGTCGTCGACCCCAAGTGTAACAACTGTGATCCGTAATATCATCGCTGGATAAGAGATCCGCCCCGGCGTACGTAAGCAGGTAGTTTTCACAGGCTATGGTTTGGAGATGAAGGTGTCAAGGTTCAGAGATGGACTACCATGCGCCTAATGCCGGCCCATCGCCGCACAGTCAGAACGCCTTTATTAGTGGGCGAAATAGCAACCCGGTGGTGGAGACGCGTAGCTCGATCGCGATGCGATCGCCTGTGGGAAAGAAAGCTGCCGACCCATATTCCGCATCGACTACCGACTCCAGCCAAGCGTGCCGACGTCGAAGCGCGAACAGGTCCACCAATCGATCAGTCGCCAGTGAGTAGACCGTGTGTGGCCTCCTGCGTTCATCCTCGATCAGGTGGTAACGTGCTGTCTGGGGATTGGTGAAAGCTAAAACGTCAGGCGTGAAATATTTCAGGGGAAGAGGACTCGTCCGACCCACGGCTCATCGTCACTTTTCTTGAGAACGAGGCGAGAGCGAATCCGAAAGGCTATTTCTGTATTTTGATAGCTACTCGCAGCCGTACGCCGTGGACAGGGTTCTCGATTCTTGCTGTGGATATTCGATCGCAAGATCGGACGGTGTATTGGGCTGGGAGCTACGATATCTGACGACCGTGTGTTACACGGTGGCCGGTTCAACTTCCTTCGTGGCTTTGGCGGCGAGGCTGTTTCTCCGGTTATTGGCGATCGTCTTATCGATGACTGCTCCGCAGTTGATACATTTCCAGGCATAAAAGACCAGGAAGAAGTCAGAGAACCGTTCCATCATCATCAATCCTTTGCACTTCGGACAATCCATAATATGTTCCTCCCTCGTGATGTAAGTGAACTTGCACGAGAGGGAATAGCAATTTGTGATCCAGGATGACATCGTCGCATTATCAATGACTTAGTACTGTGGGAACTACTTATACGTACAACTCTGTACACTTCGTTGTATCTTTTTTCAATTTTGTACGACATCTCTGGGACGTAAGGGGTGAGACCTGAGGGGTAAGGGGCGAATGGGCAGTGAAATGTGAAGGGTTAGGCGTTAGGGGTGAAGTGCAAGGGGTGAGGACTGGCAGATTAGTGCGAAGTTGGGTTGTTGGACAGGCCTTCAGGCCGAGCAATCAGAAAAGACTCCCGGCCTCTTTGTTTCGTTCCGTTGATTTATTCAGAATTGCTTCCTAAACGGATATTGAACGCGAGATTGTGAGACTTAGTTTTATCTTTGCTACTTGTTCAAAAAGTCGCTGTGCTGTTTGGATTGCCAAGGAGGCGAGATTCTCGTCGACCTGTTCAAAATTATGAAGCCAGTCGTTTCTGCTGGTCCTCACTTTATTTAGATCATCGTACATTTTTATGTTCATGTGACCAAGAAGGGAGAGGATTTCTATTCTTACGGACGCCGTATAGTCTCTGCCCCGGAGCTTCTTTTTTCTATCACTACCAATAAATGAGATGGTTGCATCCCCCTCTACTCGGCTCTTGTTATCTTCGAGCATCTCTTCCCAAATGGCCGAAACCAGTTTCTCCAACATAGTCCAAGACATCGTGAGCGAGGTTGAAAAATCATGCTCACCGTATGACTTCACGCTTTGGAGCAAGATAGCTGACATTGTCAGGCAGTCGGGGACATTTGAGCTAACCAAAGCCTCAAATATGTCAAATGACTTCTCAATAGTTTCCATAGATAGCACGTGATTTCGCCGAGATTGTATGAGGTCTCCTCCAGTAAGAAGGTTCCTTTGAAGTGTCACGGAAGCGTGCATAGGAGACCAGTATGGGTTGAGACCAAATTCCCCCTCCCCACTGTCTCTCCAATGAACGTTAAGAACATCAGAAGGACTTACAACTTGACCAATTGGCATTCCCAACAATTGACAACTTGAAATTGCAGAATTTAGACAAGCTAGATGGGCATTCATTGCTTCTACTCGACGATAAACGTGTTCTTCGCCTTTCCTCTCCGCATCTTGCACCGCCTTTGGTACTTTCTCGCCCGGGCTCGATTTCCATCCTGGAATAGTGACTGGTGCACCAGGTCCCCAATCGGAGAAATTGAAAATAAACAGGCCATCTCGGCATACCTGTACCCTGATGCTGGAGGAGAGAGCTTTTGTAAATACCACTTCACTCAATGACTGACGTGATGGAGTCGCGCCCTCCTTGAAAGGATCATTCCCAATCCAGACAGGAGGTAAGTGGTAATAGGCTACAGATGCATTCGTAACTCTGCCGGAGAAAATTTTGTCCATGCTTAATCCTGCTTTACGGTCGAATGATGACAATTCGTGGTGCAGACGATGAAACAGGCTACGTTCAAGAAACAACCATGTCAATGCGAGGGTCATGAAATACGGCAATGTAGAGTTGGGGTGTCGCGCGTCGTACCTTTGTAACGTTCCTCCCTATCTCGCTTGCCATCTTAGGGATGGGGGCTGATTGATCTTCCACTGCGCGCGTCCAACGAGGGTCTTCCGAGACCGCGCGTTGCGCGAGCACAGAAGATCAATCAGGCCCCATCCCCTCTTCTGTCTTTCTGTTTGTCCGGCATCGACGAGCAAGTAGGATCGTCTGGCGACCCTCTCTCTCTGTTTGTGCGGCTCGGAAACGGTGTGTGAAAACTGCGGCGTGCCAGGGCCTCTTTTGCAAGAGGCCCCGGCGGCCTGAAGACGGCAGGATATAGCGCTACTGCACTTCGATGGTGATGGTCTGGCTGGCGGCGACGAGGGCGTGGTCCTTCGTGGCACCGGTCACAGTGATCTGGTGCGTCCCTCTGCTCAGGCCCTTAAAGGTTCCCTGAAACCCCTTCTGATACTCATTGTCCACGAACACGTGGGCATGAGCAGCTTGGGAGCCTTTGGTCAATTCATATTTCAGCTCAAAGCTGTCGCTGACCTTGTCCCCGGCCTTGGGAGACGTAATCATAATCTTCGACCCATCCTCTATCGGTTTATCCGCTGCGAAGACTGGTGCTCCGCCGAGACAGCCCACTAACGCGATTCCTAACCCCATGATCCCGATACGTCTCATCATCCGCATAACTTCCTCCTTGTTTGAGCCCGGTGAATAAACACTGCGCCTCAATACACACTACGGGAGATCTTCTTGTTTGGATTCAATCGCCCTTCGATCATCAGAGCCAGCGTGAAATGAGGCGATGATCGAAACGAGTTGGCTGCAACCGACAGTGACGAATACAGAGCAAGCTCAGTGCCAGCTGTATTTTGTCTATTTCGTCAAGAAAAAAGCCCAATGGCTCTCTTGCTTCATGTCTGAAGTGTGTAGGTTTCGTCGGCAGACCCCTACGAAGGCAGAATCCTTCACCCGCCTACGCAGGAACCCACGGCTGTGAAGCCGTGGAGGAATGCGCAGCGGGTGTCCTCCGAAGCCTTGGC
>ERZ1292633.2108-Hain-H41-02um-R1-2108-length-20659-cov-5_pt1 | contig 14785 bp, 14 predicted proteins | sample MGYA00564406_ERZ1292633 | MGnify/ENA primary metagenome ERZ1292633 (study PRJEB36523, sample SAMEA6512639) | groundwater metagenome | collected 2019-01-08 | study: AquaDiva: Metagenomics assemblies of 32 groundwater samples
CTTGCTGTTGACGACGGACCATGCAGCAACGCCGTGACGAAACGAAGCGCATCGCGACGGCAAAGTGGGCCACAGACGCCGCCTCCTTCGACATCACAGTTCAATCCTTGCATCCGGCATGTCTTCCACAGCGGTTCGGCAAAGGCGATGGCATCGTCCGAGATGTGCGTCCGCGGAACCTCGGGTGGTAGCAACAAATAGCGCCCTCCAACGATGCAGGTGCGGTTTTGCATGGCCTCGGGGCACCCCCACGGCGGCAAGGCGCCCTCGTTCAACTCGCAGACGAAGAAGTCGCCGTCCTCGTCGGCTAAGAACACTGCAACCTCTGTAAACTGCCCACCACTGCGGCCGTGCGCGGTTAGGCTGGCTTTCGATAACGCCGGGCCATCGCTGAGGGTGTTCGCCATCCACGTTAAGAGCCACACGTCATCGACGCAGAGGCCCACGTTGGTGCGGCAGGACCAAACGTGCGAAAATCCCACTTCTCGTGCAAAGGCAGCCTCCGTCGCGGTCATCGCTGCGGCCGATAGATCACCAGCAGCTTTTGGATCCCGGTGCCGCACCGCCGCTGCAGCGTCTCCAATGTCAAACCGAGGCGCTTCAAGGAACCAAAGATGGGTCTCGATGAGCGGACCGATGGGCGGTCTCGCCTGTCCGTGGTCGCCGCCGCCGTTTGCCCCACTACCCCCTGCCGTAGCGGCGAACGCAAATGGGCAAAGAAAGCGTAGCGCGGCATTTAGGTCGATCGGTTCACAGCTGTCGGCGATCGCGTAAACGTCACAAGACACGGCATTCTCCATCATTTGACGGAGGAGAGATGATATGCAACGAACGGGTACGGCCGTGGGGCTAATCCCGCGAAAACGACTCTGCCAATTCGTAAGGAGCGAGAACGGGAAAAAAAAACAGCGGCAGCAGCCCGATAGCTTCCCGGCCCCTCTCCTACAACCGCAACCTCCTTCTGACTTTCCGTTTCATCGTTACGACAACCATAACCTCTGTGGTGAACGTCTTTTTCACACAGCAAACAAAGACCAAAAAAACGAGCAGCGGCTTGTCGCGTCTCACTCTACTGTACGACGCACCCATCGCCATCCGTTGGCGTTGCCTCCGGCGGCGGTTGCGTTTCGGGCTCCGCCTGCGCCGTCACAGTTTTCCCCCCTCGCCCTCTGCTTGCGCCATCGACCGGTCGAGCTCCACTACCGGAGATGCTGTCGACCCCGTATTTTCGATTGAGGTCGCGCATGAGCGCCTCAACGTCCTTTCCCTTTGCGAGAAACGATGATAAGATGGCGGCCGCGTCCGGCACTCGCGCGGGATTGTGACGCGCATAGAATCGAGTGAGCTGCCTCTCGGCCTCGGACTGACTCATGCCTGTCACGTAGGTCAGTCGGTCTAAAGGCTGATCGTCATCGTCATCGTCGGACGAATGCGGCCCCCCGTCGGGCGCGTCATCATCCTCGCCTTCCGGGTCCGACTCGGCATGATGCTTAGACGGCGGGGCGCGAACGCTATCCTTCGCGGCTGCTGATGCCTGCGGCTTGCTGTCGCTAGTCGTCTTTGGCGGCGCAGCTGCTCCTTCGTTGTTCGTGGGAGTTGATGCTGCGTCACCAGCGACAGGCCGCGATGCAGGTTCGACCAGCTTAGCCCTGCTGCTGTTCACGGCGGCTGCGGATGGGAGTGTTATCGTAGCGGACGACGACTCACCGCCCACCCGCATGATTTGCCGCGTGGCCAACGCGAAGGCATGAAGAAACGCCACAACGTCGTCGGCGGCGATAGGAGGCGGCCGCCCATTGCCCTCTCCTTCGGGAAGTGCACCCCCTGGGAGCGCACACTGCGACAAGAGACCAGCAACCTCGGGATCAAAGCCGGCGACGGTCGCGTCCACGCCGGCCATTTTGGATTGCAAATCCACCATGATTTTTGCCTTCTTGGCGTCGTCCACTTCGGTGTTGGGCAGCGCGCACCACGCCGCAAATTTTCCAGCAGTTGCGCTGATTTGATCGAAGAGAAGTTGAAAGTCAGCGTGCGTTGACATCAGCAGCCTCACAGTCAATGTTGCCCCACCTGGTCGTCCTTTCGCCAGCAGATAATGCCTAGCTCGCACTTCAGCGACCAACGTGATAGCCATGGCAACAGCGGTCGAGGGTTGCGGGGACAACCCAGCGCACTCCTCTTGCAACTTTTCGGAACACTTCGTGATGCGCGGCATGAGCTCCCCAAGACGAGCGGGATTCGAGCGAACTTTCGCGACCAGCTCTTCGAACACGTCCGAGTAGTAGCCGACCTCGGTGGCCCCCCAACTGTCGCTAGCGTCAACTACGGGGAGTCTTGCCATTTGGGGAATGCGTCCTTCGATTCCGAAAAGCCTCGGAGGCGGTGACGACAACTAAAGTTGCTCGGAAAAGACATTTCCTACCACACGCATTCACTACCTGAAGTCACATATGCACGATACGTCACATGAAACAAATCTCGTTCCCTTGTCAGAGGAAGGTAGCCTCGTCTTGTGGGTTTGAGACGCAGAAAGGCGTCGTGGAGAATGTTTGTTGTAGAGCTCTGTCTGCCGCGATTCGAGGACAGCCAGAGGAAGACCGTCAGAGAGAGAGAGAGAGAGGAGCGCGCGAGAGGGAAGTGCGAAACAAACCAGAAAAGTGAGGTAATTGATGCCGGATTGTGAGAACAATATTGGTGGGGGAAAAATCCCCGACCGATTCACTGCGGTCAAACTCGAATATTGTTTGCACCATCCATTGTTGCGATCCAAGAAAGACCGCGCCGCTCGAGAGAGAGGCAGAATCGACTGACAGGCCAGAACCGAGGTAAAAACGGTGACTTGGCTCGGATTGCAAAAAAATGGGTTCGGCGCTGTCAGGAGGACCGTTTGAGATGGGAAGAAAAGAAAGACATCTGAATGCCGTTTTCAAAGACATGGATGGATGCAGCTTTGCAAAATTGTCACCGAACGCGCATTCGACGCGGGAGGCGGAACGTTGCCGACGGGGGTACATCAGATGCCACGCTGCACCTGTATCACGCTCCAAACCGTGGTGTCGTGGATCGGCGGAAGAAACGTCTCCATCCCGTCGCTCCGCCACACGGCGCCGCAGCGAGACACGTAGAACATCCCAATAAAGGAGGCTGGCAACGAGTGTCGTTGTCGCTGCCCCAAGCTTAACTTCGCCAGCGCCACGTAGACGCCCTGTGGCAGGGCAGCGATCCCGGCGTAGCCGACTCGAATGGGCGCGCACGTCTCCGCGCAGGCCTGGCAGACGAGGGCATAGAGCTCCACTGGGTCACAAGGCGACCCGCAATTCGGACACCAGTGCAGCAGCTCCGCCGCAAGTGCAGGGTCCTCATAGTTGAGTACGCAGTTGCGAGTTCGGTGGACGAAGTAGTGACTGCCATTCGGTTCTGAACGGCAGGTTCGCCAAGCCGTATCAGGCTGTGAGGGCTCGGATGCCGGTTCGGCACCGTCTAATCGTAGGGCCTCGTTGCACTCGCGCATGACTGTCGTTTGCACAAAGTAGCGCACACGGGAGCGCGACGTACTTTTGGATTTCGTGTGCAAACAATGAAAGAACGCTCCGCATCATTTCCCCCGGCTTCGAACAGTAACAGCCAGTGACCGCCTTCATTTGACCACATGAAGGAAAAAAACCCATGTGCCGGCAACCGGGAGGGGAACGTCCGTCGTCTAGAAAGTCCATCTTTTGCTCGCATCTCTCAAAAGGGCCTGGGGATTCGGATCTATCACCGTACGTAGGAGGGGGGATAGCAGGGGTGTGGGTGGTGGGGGACCCTGAACAGGGTTGATGTGCGCGCGTGTATGTGTTGTGTTGTGTTGTGCTGTGTCTGTCTAAAAGTGTCGCTCACCCGACACCGTGCAGAACGCCGGTTCGCCAGGCACGCCGGAGAGCACCAGCTTGCAGGCATTGCACTGCATCGCCATGGCGGTGGGCTTGCGCAAGCTAACTTGATCGGCAGGAAGACCGCCTGGCGCCGAGATGCCGGTTCCTCCCCCGGGAGCGCGATTCTCTTTTCGCCCGCCCGCGATCGTGGCCTCTAAATCGGTGCTAAAAACCTTAGCCCGGCCACGGTTGAACGCGTCGCTGGCGGACCCCTCCACTGGATTCCCGAACTCGCGGGCAGCACCTCGGCCTCGGCGTGGCGACGAACGTCGACCACCGGCCGCACCTTCGTATTCGTCTTCAACGCCATAGGCATCTTGTTGTCGGCGACCGCGACGGCCGCCTGCATCCGGGCCTTCCTCGCCGGCGGATTCATACGTGCCATCGGGCAACCGACGTCGTCCACGACGGGCACTGCGGCGGCTACCGTCGGTTTCGTAGCCATCGTCCTCGTCAGTGTAGGGCTCGTCCGGCCCTCCACCAGGCCTCCTGACCGGCGATCGCCTTCCGTAGTAACGACCCGCACTTTGCGGGCCTGCTGACCGCGGGTCTGCCAGTCGGCCGCGGGTGCCATTGCCTCCTCGAACGTTGGAGTCGTCGGGGTCATCGCCATCGCCGAGCTCGGGAATCACCCCGCCTTTGCCAAAGTTCCCCTTTTGCCATTGAGGGATGTACTTCACCGTCCCGCGGCCTAGCCGACCGAAGGAGGGGGCGTTGGGGTCGTCGCCCTCGTAGATTTCTTCCCCGTTGGGGCCGTAGCCCAACAGGCGACCGCGCCGCCCGCCGTTTTCGAGCTGGTCACCTTCGACGAACGTCGCTTGCCAGTCCGTTTGCGTCGGGAAGAGCGTTTTGCGCGACGGGCTTCGCCGACCGGCCCCAGTCGCACTGTCATAGCCAGAGCCGTGTCGACGTCGGCGGCGGCGCACCGTGGATCCTCCAGGCCCGAACGGGTCATCGTCGTCGTCCTCAAAGCCGTCGCCAACGTCAGCTCCTTGCCGGCGACGTCCCTCGCGAAAGGCACCATCGGGAAGACCATCCCCGGGGGCAGGCGGCGATGCGCGCCGTTGAGCGACAGGACCGCGAAGATTCCCCGTGGTGGGCGTGTTACCCAGCATCGCGTCGGTCCGGCCAAACTTGCTCGACTCCAAGTCTGCCAGGGCGCCGTGCTCTTGGATCGGCAGGTACACTTTGTTGCTGTCCGGCACGTCCGTCACGCCGAGTCCGGTCAGGCCCATCTGAGGACCCTTGAAATCGCTCTTCGGCCCGCCGATCGTGGCGGCGCCGGCATCGTCGATAATGGCCAGCCGCCGCCGGATGAAATACACGAAGGCCACGGCGGCGAGAATGAGGGCGAGGATCACGATGAGGAGCAGGAAGGCCCACACGACATCACTCGCCACGTCTTTGCCGCGGACAAAAGCAAGCAGGCGGACCTCGACGGCCCGGGGATAGCACTGTGGGGCCTTCGCGCGGCCGTCCCACTTCACGTCCCAGATTGTGTCCGGGCCGTGAATCTCGCCTCGAGTGACGTCGGCGTTGGGATCCGTGGTGTAAACGTCCAGAGGCTCGCACGTAAACGCTGCCGTGGGGTCATCGGCGCGCCGCTGGCACAGCTGCGGCGTTCCCTGAGTGCTGCCGCACGTGGGCCCCTCCTCGAGAATCGAGATGCAATGAATCGTGATCTGCGGCGCCTGATACCTTTGCACTAAAATGGAGGTGGACGGCTGCACGGAGACGACGAACTGTCGGAAGAGGTATTCCGGCGTGTTGGAGAAGCAAGCGGGAGGGTCGGTGCGCGGCCCAAACGCCTCGGCACATGCGGCGCCATAAAGGGCGAGGGTAAGGGCGACGGTTAGAGATGCGATACCCCGAGTCGACGGTCGGCGCGGCGTCATCGTCGTGCCGATGATCTTTGTGGGTTGAAACACGCACACTCTTCGCCTTGTGTGTGGTAGGGACGGAGAGAGAGAGAGAGAGGAAGCAGCAAGGCGATCGCACACCCCGGCGACCTTGTCGTCTGCGGCGTGTGTGAGGTGGGTAGTCGCGAAACGAGGCCGACTGTGGAGGAGGGTTCCCCGCGGGGATACGCGTGTGGCAGTTCCCTGGAGAATGGTTAGCGAATGGGGGGAAAAAAAATCATCGAACGAAAGAACCTGGCCGCGGCATACAGTACTGTATGCTAAGTATCGGCTTTGTAATTGAGATGGAACCGCGGGACCACGCAAAACTTGAGGGGGTCAAACAGAATCCGCCAACACCGAGATGATGGAGATCAGGCCATCCGCCAAAAAGACTACACATACCGTGGGTGCCCAGCGGCGGCAGAGCAGGAAAGAAAAGAGTGCTTTTTCTCTCAGCTTTGCGCGATACTACAAATACTACGTTGTTAGTGTTGCGCGGTGGTGACAGGCGGGAGGGGAGTTAGCACGTCGCCCCTCATAGAGCGGGACGGGGTGGCGACCCGGCGTCACTGCTGTTGATGCTGCGCCGCGGCTGCCGTTTCGGTCAGCACGTAGCCCTCTGCCGAGTAGGGGTCATGTCGGTACGGGGTGGTCGGTCGCGACCGCGGCGTGCTGCCTCCACTCTGACCCATGCCCGCCCCGACGGCGCGGTGGAACTCGTGATGGAACGCGGAGGCGAAGGCGTCATCGAAGCTTCCCCAACTCGGAGTGCGCGACACGGGCCCTCCCCCTCCTCCGTAGCCACCTCCTCCCGCCCCCATCATCATCCCGGTGTCGCCGCCATAGTAAGGTCCAGGGCCTTGGCCGATTCGGACCATTGGTACGCCAGGGAGCCCACCGGCGGCAGGGGCAAGTGATCCAGGATAACCCGGCGGCGGGACCCCTCCGGTGTAGGGTGGTGGGGCCATCATACCGGGCAGGCCGCCCGCCATTGGGTGGTGACCGCCGCTGCCCATGGCAGCCTCCATCATCGCCATCATTTGCTGAGGGTCGACGACGTTTCCGCCAGCCTCCGTGCCCGATGGGGTGCGCTGATGGCCTCCGCGGCCTCGACGGGCTGCGGACGTGGCAACTGGAGACGTGACGCCGCTGCTGGGCCCACCGCCGCCGCCTCCTTGGTGGTCATGGCCGGGACCAGCGCCGCGGTCGGGGTGCGGCCCTCTTGGTGCCGATCCCTCCCCGCTTTGATTCGACGACGATCGCCCGTGATGGTCTTGCTGCCCTTGGCGCCGCCGCGCCTTGACCTCGGCGGTGTCCGCAAACTTGGCCAACAGTGGAAGGCCAGACGATTCAGGCCCGCTTCCAAACACCTGCTTGTTGTGCGTGTCGTTGACGGCCCTTCGCGCCGCTTCGATGTCCTTGAAGGTCACGGCACAGAGAACAAAGTTCGGCTGCTTGTAATCTGTCTTGACGGCTAAGTCGTGCACCAAGCCGAATTGCGAAAAGTACTCTTTCAGCTCCAGGGATGAAATTCGATCCGGGACGTTCCTGACGTAAATGGAGTTCGATTCTGCCAAGGCGTGAACCCCATCGTGCTGCGACACGTTACACTTGATGGTGAAGTCGCTACCTTGAATGGTCATCGTCCTTCCGTTCATGACGGCGATCGCGGCTTGCCCGCTTTCCTCACTCTTGAAGAGGACGAACCCAAACCCTTTGCTGGTAGCGGTTTTAACGTCCATCATGACTTTAGCCGCGACGATGTCTCCAAACTCGCTGAACAAACGTTGCAGTTGTTCGTCGTTCACGCACGGAGGCAAACCGCTTACATGGATGTTGCGTGCCGATTTGGATTGGGCGAGCGAGCCACTTGGCAGGGGGCGGCGGGAGTGGTGATGCAGCTGGGACGCGGTGCCGGTGTCGCCGTGTTCCTCCGAGGAGGGAGGAGCCGTCGACATTTCAAAGCTTTGAACGATTTATAAAACCCTTGGGCGGTTTTTGATTAAAAAACAGCGGAGAAAATGAAGGAGGACCACGGCGAAAAAAGGGGGATCGTGGGAATAGGGGAATCAGGCAATCGGGTGCCCTGCGGTCAGGAGAGGAGAGAGAGAGAGAACTGTATCAATTTGTCGCACCGACCAACAAAAAGTGCCAAATCACAGAAATGCACACAAGTCCGCGTGGGCGTCCGTGTGGGCCTTGACACTCATTGCTGTGCGTGGGAGAGAGTCAGTCGCCTCACGTAAATTTGACGTCGGTTGGCATCACATCACACCGTCGTCCATCCAGTGCATGGCCCAAACTTGGAGCTGGCGCTGTTGCGACGAAGGCAGCGGCGGGGGAAGCAGCGGCCTCCTCCTCCCACTGTCACCACCACCACCACCGTCGTCCACGCCGCCGCGGTCACGACGCGTACTGGCCATCGACGGCCGTTCGCGATTCGAAGGCGAAGCACTAATCTCCGAGTAACTAGATGCGGAGTCCACCGTCACGTTGACCGAGCGTGGTCCCAAAAACACGCGAAGAGGAGAATGACACTCCACTTCCACCGCGCGGCGAACGGCGTCACCTCTCGTGTGCGACATCAGGACAGCTTCCCGGGGAGCTGATGGATTTGAATAATTGTTTCCAGGTGCCGATTCACACTCGTCCAAGTCCACGAACCTGCTGACGACGTCTTGCGCCCCCTGTATCCTCGTCGCGGTACCGTAGGTGGCATCTACTTTGGCCACCCACTCCTCGGCCAACTTCTCGCCTCGATTTTCATTGCCAGGAGACGTTTCATTTTCTTCCTTGTTCCGGAAGGCCGTCAGGAGGCGAACCGTGCGCTGCCGCATCGCCGTGGCAAGGTGATCTTCGATGGCCGTAGCGACGACGTGCGGCTTGGCTCCCGCACCTGCCGCACGAGGCGTCATCGCGGGTGGCCTCAGCGCCGCCTGAATCCATCTGCGCGTTTCGTCGTCGAGCGAAGGATTCTGCTCGAAGCTCCATTGATGGCGCGGCGGATGGGCCATCGTCGTCGTGCTGGTGGTTGAGTTCGGTGGTGCCTCCTGCGTCCCATCGCATGTGACCCCGTGTTCATCGCCGCAAGCTTTTCCGAGGAGGCAGCTTGCTATTCCCTCGGCAAAGTCGCCACCGCCAGCGTGGCGTTGCCGATGCCAGTGATCCACCTCCTCTTCTCGTGTTGGCGATGCCTTTGGTCTGCTGCCCTCTACCGACTGTGCCACGCCGCGCGTCACGGCGGCCGCCTTCCGGGGAGTGCTTCCCCTGAGTCTTGAGATCTGCGCGGTGCTTCGCTCCGGGGCAGGCGCCGCCGCGGCTAAACCACAAGCAACGAGAGAGTCGCGGCTGCGATCAAGGGCACGCTGGAGACCTAGGAGCCGCTCGCGAAAGCCCCCCGCCACCGTTTCCACGTCTTCGTTCAGAACGGAGGATCCGGGACCTCCATTCACACTCAAACGCGACACGAGCTCGCCCCAATCCCTGAGCGGCAACCGCGCCGCGGCACGCCGCTCCTCGCGGCCGGTAGTTTCGTCCTCAGAGGCTACCAAAGGAGCTCCGCGATCGTCAGCCACTACGTCAGCAGTCTGCCGCGGGCCGGTGGATGGTGGCTGCCGAGGCGGGAGCAAATGCACTGCACGACGCTCCGCGGAGCCGACGGAAACCTTTGCTTCATGCGACGCAGCCGCGGTGCCACCGCGGCGGCTGTGGATTGACAGCCGGCGCTTGACGGCTGTTACCTCGGCAGGCGCATGGGGAGTCACGGAAACAAAACATTTTGCTACGTACGTCAACGCGGACGATGGTTTTCGAAGGACCGGATGCGCACGAGCCCCGGACTGCCGAGATGAGGCAACCGCGGCGACGGCCGTCGGCGTCCGCACGGCATGCTGCTCGCGGCTCATCAGCATCAGCTACGGACGAGTGGATCGCCGATGAGTCGTCAGTTAGCGGTGGATTCCGCACTCTTGTGCGCGACACAGCAGACGAACGGGGGGAAAAACAACAACCTGATTCGTCGATGGTCCGCCCACGCGCGTGGGCGAAAAGGGGGCGGCCGCAAGAAGGATCAAATGCCGCCATGCATTCAAGACACCAGTGCAATGCGCATGGAACACGAGGGGCAACCAGGAGCGCCGTGATGGAGAACAACACGCGAAACGGCCAACCAACTCTTACATGAATCCCGGCAGCGTTGCTCGAAGCACAACGTTCGGTGCCACGCAGACGTTGTAGTGCTCCGTCATGATTCGCGGTCGGTCGCTCGCGTCGAGGACGAAGGTGACGCGCGTCCGGCAAGGCTCCCCTTGCCACGGAGCTGACGGCAATTCCGAATTGTGGTCGGCACCGACGATGCAGGGGAATGCCACGCAACGGTCCAGTCCCGGTCCCGCGAGCCGGCACTTGCGTCTGTGGGCCGCGGGTGCAGCGGGTTGCCCTCGTACCGCCTCTACTTCGATCGGGCCGCCGTCAGCGGCCGCAGCAGGCGCCTCCGCGCAACAACTTTCGTGGCGGTGGTGCCATTCATTGCACAGCTTTGCCAAATCGACGCCGCTATGAGCGTGCGCGAGCAACGCGGGGCAGTCAAACCAGCAACTTGGCATTTCGTTTTGAAAGCCAGTGACGTCGGCAGGGTTCTCATAGGATGACCAAATTACATCGGCACGCAACGCGACCGACGCAGAAAGCCGGCAAGGCGCTGCCGACGCGTCATATCCGCCAAAGCGCGTTTCGCACACGGTTTCCGGCCTCGCTGACACGGTGACGATGCATGGACATTGCCGCCACTGAAAATATTCGTCCCGGCAGCGTCTCTGACTTCGCGTGAGCGTCTCGTCCTTCAGCCACGTGGGAAAGTCCAGGCGGAAGGTGACGCAGCGATGGCTCCAGTCTGATCCAATAGGATTACGATCCGACGCCGGCCCCACATCGCCGCACACTGCGGCGGAGGCAGACAAGCTACTGTCAATGCGTTGCAGTGCGGCTTTCCATTCAAAAGGGTTCACTGCCAGCGCAATGGCCAGCTCAAAGCCCACCGCGGACTCCACTTCGTGCGGCGCGACCATACCATCGGCAGGGACCTTGCGAAACGGGCTGACGGATCCCAGTGGGGAAGCGTGTGCCCGGTGAGTAGGCTGGTTGTCCATCGTGGGAAATGCGCAGAAACGTCGAATGACCGAGTTTGATGATGATCCGGCGGCATGATCCTTCCCCAGACGGACACTTCGCCTCTCCTTCACGGCCTCGACGTTTGGCGAACCCGATGAGTCTTCTTGACTCACATCACATGAGGAAGGATCCACTGGCAATGAGCTCCGCGCCGCTGCACTCGCCGCCGCCATAGGTGCCACAGGAATGCTGTCGAAGCGAATGACGGCTAAGTGCGCGTCAAGCGCTAACCGAACGGCGCACGGCCATGCCACGGATGGCGAATGATGGTGCTGGTGTCGACGATGGGCTACCTCGTCATGAGAGGGCGTCGTCACGCGCTGTTGGTCGCGGCTCCTCTTCGCGCTGGCTATTTCCGACCGGACAACCGCGCCGTCTAAGGTACGTTGCCTCCATATTTTTTGCAATGTACCAGCCGACTTTGTGGGTTCCCTCGAGGTAATCGTTGATGATACAGCCCTGTCCACGTCCGCAGGTCCATCGACGTGAGCCCACCACGTGTCGTGCTCATCGTGCCGTCTGACATCTCGCCCCACCGCAAACGGGTCGCCCAAGGAACAGCTTGCGCTATTCAGTGCGCTGCCACCGCTTAGCGAGGATGCGGCGCAAGTGGCCGCGCCCGGCGTGACCGCACCGTGCAATGAGGGGGCTGGAAGATGAGTAAAAATCTCCGCGGCTGACAGAAAGGTGCTCACGGCTACTTCGACCGAAGCGAGTGGCGTGCCAACGGGCGGCAGCACTGTGCTTCCCATGCCGCGTCGTTGTGGTGCCGTACCCGTTGCCGAACACGCGGGATCGATGCGGGCGTGTTGACCCGGAAGTAGCGCGGACCAATTGAACGCGACGTTGACGGCGGTCGCCGCCGCCCGACTACCAGAAGGAGCCGGTTGTGCCCAGAGCGTCGAGGCTGGCTGAGGCGACTTTGTGACAACTTCCGGATCGTCCTCGCCGAGGCACCCATTCCCTCGGTCGTTTCCTCGCTCCGATGACTCCGTCGGCGATACAATTTCGACCCAGCATTCCGTCCCAGGTCGCGCCCCTAACCGACTGCAACCACCCGACGTCCCTCGCTTCCTTTGGAGAAAGTTCGTTGCAATGTCGGCCGTTGCTGACACATCCGTTGCGGCCCACAATAGCAATCGACTGAACTTGTTCTCCGGGGAGCAATTCGCCGCGTTCGGACTATCCACCGCGTCCAGCCAGTCGCCGATGTGCTCGCCGAAGTCAAACCAGCCCCACATTGGACGTGATGACCGGGTCACGCTTGCGAGGCTGGCGTCAATGCGGATGCTAGGGGATCCTGTCCCCCCCGACAGAAACGCGGAAAAAATACGCAATAGCCGAGAATCGTCGAGATCAACAGTCAGAGCCGTGCTGGGATCGCTCGCCATATCGGCCGACGTTCGCGCTGGGACCATCTCCTCTTGAGTGTGACCAGGAGCGGGGGATGAGACGCTCATTCTTGCGTCCCTGGCAGTAAAGACAAACCCTGGAAGCAAAAAGTCGAGAGCGTTTCTTCCGGGGTGACACACGCGTGTATCATCAAGACAACGCTCCTCGTGGGCGGTGGGTGTTTTCAGGCCCCCCCCTACTCACAGCGCGCAGACCAGAGACGTCAAAAAACCCTTCCCGGTGCTGCGGAACCAGAGCAGACCCAGAGAAGCCTTGTGTGCTGTGTGTGTAGGCTGGAGAGAGAGAGAGAGAGAGAGATACTTCTGCTCGAGCTTGAAAAAAACTCGTCGCGGAAAAGAGCAAATCCAGGGGAGCCGCAAATGATCGAATGAACACGGGTGAATCGACAGACTCGCTTTCTCAGCCGCGCGCAGCGGTAGGAAGAGGTGTTTGCATGGCTCGCGTGGGGGGATACGGAAAGGGTTGCACGGAGAAGGAAGGCATGAAGCAACTTTTTGCAACATCCGTCCGACAAGCGGCTGCAGGGTTGAGAGGGGAGAAAAATATGGAAACCTAGGGGAACACGTGCGGAGGGGGGAAGGAACGAAGGAAGGTGTCAAACTTGAAGTCACACACAAATTCGGCGTGCCCGAACGCGACGACTCTGGAGGAACAAACCAGTGTGAGAAAACGGGAGGGAAAATTGGGCGAAGGACGGGGAAAAAAAGAGACTTTTTTTCGCACCATTCTTCCTACGACGAGCAAGAAAGAATGCTTCCACTCAGTAGACCTCGTGCGGTGCTACGGCATCGGAATCCCCCGCCAACACACTCCAAATTTCTTCACATTCGAAAGCTATCGAACCCCCAGCACGGCGCCAACAATAGCACATGCTCCTGCGTGCGGCTTGCGCGCCCCATGTTACGCCGCCGCAGCCGCGTGGCTCTTCAGCGGCGACGTTGGCGCCGCCCCTACGGTGGGCATCTCCATGACGACCCTGCTGTTGGGTGAATAAGGGTCATGTCGGAATCGCACAGGCGTCATGGTCCGGGGCGTGCCGGGGTTCGACGTGTGCGGCGACGTCGGCCCCGATCCTTTGTAGGTTCCCACCACGATGGGGCCACCATTCCCACCTCCTGACGTGCCTCCCGTCGGGGGTTGCAACGGGTGCGACCCTGCGCCAGAGGCGACACCCCCCAAGGGATGGTGGCTGTTGTGATGCACCGCGACGGACGTGGGATGGCCGACGACCAGCGGCGGTGCCGCGCCGAGCCCGACCGCGGCGCCCCCGATCGTCAAGCTCGGGCCCACGCCGCCTCCCGCGGCGATGCCCGGGTAAGGGGGCGGCGGCGGCAGGCCCATGGTTCGGTTCGTTTCCTCATAGGTTGGCGGCGCCATGCGGTGGGGGCTGAGGGGCGGCGGGTTGGCTCGAGGAGGACGCCCTCCATGCGACGCGGCCCCAGGGGCCTGCGGGCTGCTGACCGCCTGTCCGCCGACGGGGAATAGCAGATCGCCTCCCTGAGCCGTCGGCGTATGCACCGGCGAGGTGGACGCGATGGCATGGGCGTACGGCGGCGGCGGTGGCGGTGGGCCTTGATTTGGGAACATCGTGCGCAGATGTGCTGTGAACCTCGTAACCTCCTCAAAGTGCGTGCGGAGTCGAGGTAGAGCTGTTTACTTTTTGAGAAGTTATTTTCTCACAAGAACACATCGAGAGGATCTGCGCAAACCTTGTTACGAGGCCACTCACGCACAGTGCCCACGTCAGTGCCCCAGGGACGACCCTGGGATGCGTCACGAGGAGAGAAGGATGCGTCACCGCTCGCGCAAACGCCGACTGCGAAACAACAACAAAGGAAGGCCAAGGGTGGAGAGGGGCCGCTTCGTCAATGAATAAATACTGTGGGATGAGCAAGTCATGCTGCTTCTTGCGCAGCAACGAGGGCGCAATCAGCATGATTCTTTGCGCGGAGGGGCCGAACCACGCGCCAGAACATATCATTACACATTCATACACACGAAACCCGTGTCCAATGATGGGGACCCCAGTGGCCTGCCGGAGGGGAAGTAAACGACGAAAAGAGAGTGCGGTGGGGCGTGGGGAGATGGGTTCCGTCACTTTGCTGTGCATGCCATGTCGCCGATGGTGACTGCTGCGTTTGCGAAACAAAAAAATCCCGAAGCATAAAAAGTTGCGATTTTGACCGAAAAAAAACATCCGAAGCGGACGTCGGCAAAACTGGAAGAAACTGCGCAGAAGCATCCGACCCCCTCAGTGGCGGTTGCGTGGTTCCTCAAGAAAGGGGAAAAGGATCGGCGGCGGCGTCGAGAGGGACGCGCGATTCTCGACGTCGCAGCACATGGACAATGGGGAGGGGGAACGCGGATTTATCGGAGGCGGACTCCTGG
>ERZ1292633.3656-Hain-H41-02um-R1-3656-length-14785-cov-4_pt1 | contig 14785 bp, 15 predicted proteins | sample MGYA00564406_ERZ1292633 | MGnify/ENA primary metagenome ERZ1292633 (study PRJEB36523, sample SAMEA6512639) | groundwater metagenome | collected 2019-01-08 | study: AquaDiva: Metagenomics assemblies of 32 groundwater samples
TGAATTGCCAGATATAAAATAATGCCGCCCATAGCCAAAAACGTAACACCGGAGATAATTTCCGCGATGGTGACAGCAATTGTTTTGCCAAAAATGGAATATTGGATTGTTTTGCGGAATACTATGAAGTGTTTTGTAAAATCAGCTTTATCCAAAAAGAAGGCGATGATAAATAAAGGCAAAACCATGCCGAGCACATAACTTACGGTATAAATCGCGCCCCAGAAAATTGATCCGGGCAAGACAGTGAGGGCTAGAACTCCGGCTAAAACGGGCGCGCAGCAAGTTGTTGCGATAGCCGATAAAACTCCCAATATGAAAACTGAAATTATGCTTGAATTTTTTAATGTCGGCGTAACTTCAAAAGGCAAAGAAAATCTTTTTCCCAGAAGCATTGATGCGCCGAGTCCAAGAAGAAAAACGGAAGCTATTATAAAAATTACGTTATGATAATCTCTGAATACCTGGGCTAAAGCCGATGCGCCGAGTCCGAGCGGCAAAAATACCGCTAAAATTCCAAGAAAGAAAACGAAAGTCATCAGAAATACTTTGTATTTTTCGCGGAATATGGAGCCGAGATATGCGGGAAGCAGTACTGTTATGCAGCAGGGCGCGAAAAGGGCAGCTACGCCGGCTATAAAAGCGGCGACCAGAGATGATCCAATCAGTAAATCCATAAATTATTTCTTTTTAGAAAGTTTATAAACAGCTAAAATTTCTTTTGCGGCCCGCGAACCCTTGCCCGATTTCATTTGTTCAACAACGTGAGTCGCAAGGTGATTCTCCAGAATTAGATCCTCAACGCCGGAAAGAGCTTCTTTTACGGCTAAAGATTGCGTAATGATATCAATACAGTATTGTTCGGATTCCACCATTTTTTGCAGACCGCGGACTTGACCTTCTATGATTTTCAATCTGTGCAAGGCGCGGCGTTGGATAGATTTTTTCATACGCGAACATGATACCCCCCTAGGGTATTAGTGTCAAGGGGAAATTTTAGGCAAATTTTTCAGTAATTCCGTGCCGGCATGTCCTTAGATTTTTGTTTTTGTGAAGCGCAGGACCATTTTGCCCATTACGGCGGTGATTATCAGTCCTATGCCCGTAAAAAACAGGGTTCCATTAACGCTGTTTATAATCGGTGAAATAAGAGGCAGAGTATTTGAGATAGCGGCATTTAAAATATCAGTCGCCCCTCCTTCCGGAGCCGTAAGCGGATTTTTGACGTTATAATTGGCGATAAGCGCAAAAAACGGCCACGGAATATTTATTATTATGAAAATTATCGCAGGATTGATGAGCCGGCCGAATCCTTTGCTGAAATAAACAAAAAACGCCAGCAGAAGAATAGTTATGGCCGCAAGCCCCATAAAAATCTTAAATATAATATCGTGGGTTGTTTTTGTGAAAAACAAAAGCGGAGCAATGCTTTCTTTTATATTTTTTTTCATCGCAGGATCGGTAGCCAGCTTTAAAAGCCCATCCGCGCCTTCGCGATAGAGCGGTTCGGTGAATTTTTTAAAGAAATTAATACGCAGTTGACGCGGAGAGCCGCCTTCCAAATCCTTTTTTGTAATAAAAATTTTTAAGCCGGGGATAGGCTGAACACTGCCATTTTTTAAAACCTGCGGTTTAATTTGTTTAAACTCCGTTTCGTCATCAAGACCGTTTCTGCTAAAAGCCGAAGCGATAAGCGTTGCGCCTATTTCTGTAGCATTTTCTTCAGAAGTAATAAGGGTTAAATTCAGAGAGAATAAAGTCGGGACTAAAAGCAGAAATAGAAAAATTCCGCAGATCCATTTTGCGTCTTTGTGCCACGGGGGAGGTAATTGGAATTTTTTATTCATGAATACGCGCGGAAAGTTCTTTTTCTTCAAAATAAATCATAATTGGAGTCAGGGCAAACAGAAATATGAAAACCAGCGCAAGATAAAGTTTCCCGCTTAAAAGAAAGTTTCCAAGGGCGACCAAGAGATAGCCCGTGTAAGCCGGATGAGGGATGAATTTAAACGAACCGCTGATAAGTCGCGTTTGCTGAACGGACTGCGGATAAAGCACAGCCCACATAAAAAAACGCTTTAGCCCGAGAGTGATAATGCTGGAAAGGACGAGAATCGCTCCGATAGACATTAAAATAAAACCGAACGCAATTAAAATATCGGATGGCGTGAAAAATATAGGTGAAATTACATCAATAGGTTTGAAAAATAAAAAAGTTCCAATCCATATAAGTAAAACGAATATATAAAACAAAAGCGGTTTTTTCTTCCAAAAAGAAAGTAGGGCGTGAAGCCAGAGGTGAAAAAGCGGAACAGGAACGATAATGGCTACTATAATCCAAGACATATTATGGTTTTTTCGGCCGCGTAAAAATTTCTTTTGCCAGCGGCAGTAATGAAATAAAAATAATTGCCAGAATTATGATTCCAAAATGTTCTTTTACCCACGGAATATTTCCGAATAATGCTCCCCCGAAGATAAATAGACCGCACCAAAGGGCGGCACCGATAATATTATACATCAGAAAAATTTTGTATGGCATAGTTCCTATTCCCGCTACAAATGGAGCAAATGTCCTGATAATCGGAATGAAGCGCGCAAGAATTATTGTTTTTTTGCCGTGCTGTTCGTAGAATTTTTGGGCGCGCGCCAAATGTTCTTTATTAAATAATAAAGATGATTCTTTTTTGAATATTTTTGGGCCTACATATTTGCCTATGTGATAATTTAAAGCGTCTCCGACAACCGCCGCGATAAAAATTATGGAAAAAAGAATTTCAATTCTGAAAACTCCTGTTGCGGCAAGCGTTCCTGCGGCGAATAAAAGAGTGTCCCCGGGTAAAAACGGGGTTACCACGATTCCCGTTTCCAGAAATATTATTAAAAATAACAATATGTACGTCAGCGCGGAATATTCGCTTGCTATTGTTTGCAGATATTTATCCAGATGCAGAATTATGTCGGCGAATTGGAGGAGCATGGTTCAATTGTCAAGTAATTGTCAAGTGAGGATAGAACTTGGCGGAGGGAGTGGGATTCGAACCCACGAGACCCTTGCAGGCCTAATAGTTTTCAAGACTATCCGTTTCAACCGCTCACGCATCCCTCCACTACAGGAGTTTAGCAGGTTGTACGTGGACTTTGTAGGTTTGTTTTTGTATATTTAAAGAGTTGGAGAGGTGGGTGAGCGGTTGAAACCGGCAGGTTGCTAACCTGCTATACGGTTGTAAAGCCGTATCGAGGGTTCGAACCCCTCCCTCTCCGCCAATGTATCTTTTAACCCCATTCTCTATGGTAAAACCTCACGCACTCGGGCTCGGCGGAGCCATTGTTACAGGCGTGGCGGCGATTCTTTGCAGTGCCGCATACGCTTTATTTCCAAATGGAGCTGTTGAATTTTTCAGCTTCGTTACACATAAAAACATTGCCGCAATCGTAGGCGAGATTACGTGGGCAAAATTTTTCGGAGGAGTGGTGTTTTGGGTTGTTGCGGTATATGTAGCCTTATTTCTAATCGGTTGGTTGCATAATAAACTTGCCGAGTAAAAAGATTTTTAAAAGCGTGGTATTCTGTTTCAGTCATGAAACGCCAACAATCAATTCTTATTTCAAGCGTGCTTATAACGAGCATTGTTTCGTTCGGTCTCGGCCTTTTTTTTGCAGACAATATAAATATTAAAAAATCCGCGTCATCTGCCGTTTCTCAAATATCAGAAAAGGAAGACCCCTTGATGGCTATTTTAAAAATACGTGATTTAGAAGAGGTGTGGGAGAGGCTTCGTGCTTCTTATTACGATGCTACAAAACTTGATCAATCAAAGCTTGAATACAGCGCAGTTAAAGGCTTTGTGAATGGAGTGGGCGATCCATATACGGTTTTTATGCCGCCCGAAGAAGCAAAAGATTTTGGACAAGGGCTTGATGGGAAACTGGAAGGTATTGGCGCTGAATTGGAAGTTAAAGACAGCAAATTGGTAGTTAGGGCTCCGTTAAAAAATTCTCCTGCCGAAAAAGCGGGGATTTTGTCAGGCGATATTATATTTAAAATTAACGGTGAACCTGCCCAAGAAATGACCATTTATGAAGCCATCCGTAAGATTCGCGGCAAAAAGGGAACGAAAGTTACATTGACTTTAATTCGCGAAAATCGCCCGGAGGTTTTTGATATTGAAATTATACGTGATGAAATTTTAATTGATACCGTGGTTGTGAAAAAAATTGACGGAGGAATTTATCATATTGCGGTTAATCAATTTAACGACCATACAAAAATAGAATTTCAAAAAGCGATTGAAGAAATTTTGTTGGCGAAAGCTAAAGCCGTGATCCTTGATTTAAGAGGAAACGGCGGCGGGTATTTGGATATTTCAATTGATATGTTGTCGGAAGTTATAAGCGGCGAAAAAACAGCGGCAATAGTTAAAAAGCGCGATCAATCTAAAAATGAAACAATTAAAACAAGCGGATCAGCACGCATTCCGGACTTGCCTTTGGTGGTTTTGGTTGATAAAGGATCGGCATCGGCTTCCGAAATTGTTGCAGGGGCGGTGCAGGATTATAAGCGAGGAATTTTAATAGGCGAAAAAACTTTTGGGAAAGGTTCCGTTCAAGAATTGATAAATTTAAATGACGGGGCGAGTTTAAGAATGACGATTGCGAAGTGGTTTACGCCGTTGAATCGTTCAATTGACGGAGATGGAATTGTGCCGGATATAGAAGTGAAATTAACCGAGGAGGACATAAAGGCCGAACGAGATCCGCAGTTGGATGCGGCGGTGAAATATCTGCAGAATTTAAAATAGTTTATCATACGATTTTTGGTTTGAAGTTGTAATCTGTGGCTGTCATGCTTTTGTCGGCAGGGGCCGGAACCATAAAGCGACTACCAACTTTGGTGCGTCTGTAGCAAGATTATTTAAAGCAGAACCATTGAAGATTTTTTTAACTGCCCACAAAAGCATGACAGCCACAGATTCTCAAACCAAAAATCGTATGATTCAATAATTCTTGCAGGCATATTGTTTAAGCAAGACGCCGCGAGCAGGTTGCTGTTTGCTTAAGTAAAATGCTGACCAACCTGCGAGCGACGAGGCGAGGTGTAGATTGCCTGCTAAAGCAGGCAATCTATATGTTGGGATTACAGCTGGTGCCGCCGAAGCCGGTCTTGCGTAACAATATGCCTGCAAGAATCTATCATCTTATATCTTTTCCATCGGCGCTATCGCGACGGCGAGTTTTTTTATACCCATTTTCGGGTCTTTAAAAGCAACCGTTATTATTCCGCCGGTAACATTTATAACAATTCCTTCACCGAAAAATTCGTGTTTAATGCGGTCACCATCCGAAAACTCTTGAATCTCCCGCATTGGTTTTTCAACCGGAATCGCTTTTCTGCCGATTTTTTCCAATTTTTTCGGCTTGCGGCTGAATCCAAAAGAGTCTGATTCGTTCGTTTCCAAAAGTTCCTGCGGTATGTCCGCCAAAAATTGAGACGGAATCACATATTGGCTTTCGCCGTAAAGCATTCTGTTTTTCGCATGAAGTAAATAAAGGCGATCCATCGCCCGCGTACAGCCCACATAAAAAAGTCTACGTTCCTCTTCCAGTTCTTCCGGATTAAAAATGCTCCTAGAGTGGGGGAGCAGACCTTCTTCCAAACCGCATATAAACACATAAGGAAATTCCAGCCCTTTTGCGGAATGAAGAGTCATTAAAACTACGGCGTTGTCCTTTTCTTCAAGGGTGTCTATGTCCGCAATAAGCGAAATTTCTTCCAGAAAAATATTTAAAGAAAGACCGGAAGAAAGTTTGTCATATTTTGAAGAAACCGAGATAAGTTCGGCGATATTTTCCAGCCGCGCTTCTCCTTCGATAGTTCCATCATCAAGGAATTTTTTATATCCGCTTTCATCAATCGTGGATTTAATTAAGCCGCTTGCGGTTGTTTCAAGATTTCTTTTTTGCAGGCGGTGAATTAAATGAACAAATTTTTCTATTTGTTTCAGTTTCGTTTCGGGCAGTTCTTCTCCAAGTTCTTGCGCGCGCCTCATCGCTTCAAAAAACGAACAGTCTTTTATATTCGCCAGAGTCTGCACTTTTTCCAGAGTCTTCGGTCCTATTTGCCGCGGAGGAGAATTGATTATTCTCATTAAACTGACGCTGTCGGATGGATTGGCGATAACACGCAGATAAGCGATTACATCTTTTATTTCTTTGCGTTCATAGAATTTTACTCCGCCAATGATTTTATACGGAATTCCATAGCGCATAAAAACTTCTTCAAGACTGCGCGATTGCGCGTTTGTGCGATATAAAACGGCAAAATCGCGATAATCCGGTAATTCATGTTTGCGAATTGCCGTCTTTATTTCATTCGCCACAAGTTCGCCTTCGTGGCGTTCATTTTCAGCGATAAAAAGTTTTATTTGTTCGCCGGGATCTCGTTCCGTCCAAAGTTCTTTCTCTTTTCTGCGCCTGTTTTTTGAAATTACCGAATTTGCGGCGCTAAGAATTTTTTGCGACGAGCGATAATTTTGTTCCATTTTTATAATTTTCGCTTTCGGATAATCTTTTTCAAAATCCAAAATATTTTGGATTGTAGCGCCTCTCCAGCTGTAAATCGCCTGATCGTGATCTCCTATTGCGCACAGATTTTTATATTTCGCGGCAAGCAGATTCGTTAAAATATATTGCGCGTAATTCGTGTCTTGATATTCGTCAACGTGGATATACCGGAATTTTTCCTGATAATAATCAAGTACGTCTTTATGTAAGCGGAATAGCTCAACCGTTTTCATTAAAAGATCATCAAAATCCAAAGCGTTGTTTCTCTTAAGCGCTTTTTGGTAAGGATGGTAGATACGCGCAACGCGTTCCCCGAAATAACTGTCAGCCATTTTTTCAAATTCCTCCGGACCGACGAGACGGTTTTTTGCGTTTGAAATATGACCTAAAACAGCGCGCGGATTTAACGCTTTTTCGTCTATTTTTAAATCTTTTAAAACATGCTTCATTAAAACAATCTGGTCGTTCGTATCATAAATTACAAATTGGTTTTCAAGATCAAGAAGGTGAGCTTGTTTCCTTAAAATCCGCACGCAGAAAGAGTGAAAGGTTCCGAGTGTTGGCAAGCCAACGTCATTTTCTTGTTTACCGAGCAGTCGCAAAACTCTATCCCTCATTTCGCCAGCGGCTTTATTTGTAAAAGTCACCGCTAAAATATTGTACGCCGGAACTCCGCGTTCTTTTATTAAATACGCGATGCGGTGCGTGAGCGCGCGCGTTTTTCCGCTTCCAGCGCCGGCAACAACAAGTACAGGTCCTTCGGTCGTTAAAACCGCTTCGCGTTGGCTTGGATTAAGATCGGCTAAAATAGGGGAGAGATCAGACATTGGCCTCCGTATTGTACACTAAAAAGCTGGTGGCACATTTGTCACGCAGGAACGGCTGCGGCGGCACCAGCTGTAATCCCACCATTCTGCTACGCCTTGCCTCTCGCTCGGCAGGTTGGTCAGCATTTTACCTAAACAAACAGCAACCTGCCTCGCGACGTCCTGCTTAGACAAATGTGCCACCAGCTTTTTAATTAAGCCTAAAAAACCTGATCCAGTAATTTATTAAAAAAAGGCATGTCATTTTCGTCGTAATTTCCGCCTTCGCCGATTAGCATTTCCGTAATCTCTTCTCTGGTTCTTCCTCGTTCCTTTAGATATTTAAATTGTTGCAGAAAAGCAAAAGCTTCCACTTTGTTGTCCGGATAAGTGCCACCGGAATCCTTTTGATATGTATTCGGTTCATTTTTATAACGTTGGCAATGGGAAAGTTCATGCACCATCCAGCCAATATCATCATTCCCTTCATAGTAACTTTTCTTAAATAAAATAAGACCTTTTTCTGCGTCCGATTCCGAAGGTTGGTCGCCTTTTTCCCACGCTTCATCCGGCACAATCCCAATTGTAATGTCTGCTAACCTGGGATCATTTATAAAATCGTAGCCCTTTTGATATTGAGGAGGTAAATTAGCGACTTTTATAAAAACCGCCTCTTCCTTTGGTGATTCGCAATCAGTCATGAATCAAAAATTTCGTTCCGATTTGCGTAATGTTGTATAAATCTTCGGAATCTTCCGGTCCAATCCTTACGCATCCGTGAGAAACGCGCTGACCGAGATGATTGAGCGCTTCATTCCAGAAAATACCTTTATCATTTGCAAGATATGGCAGACTATGGAATCCATAGCCTAAAAATTGTCCGCCATGTTTATCAAACGCCAAACTATGCCAAAAAGGCATTCTGTAATGCGGATATTTATTGGATATTCTTAAGTCTTGTTTATCAACAATTTTCCCGCTACCGAGAGGCGTCGGGGTTTGAAACGTTCCGCTTGAAATAAGGAAATCTCTTATCATTGTATCGCCCAAGAAAACGCGCATGCGCTGTTCGGAGATATCAACATCAACAAAAAGTTCGCCGTCCGGATTAATTGAAGATGCCTGGCCGGTTTTGCCTAAATAAAAAACCGCGCGTACATTTTCAGAGGTTGTTTCGCCTACGTAAATATCAATAGATGCTTTTGCTTCTTTTTCTTCCAGCCATTTTACGCCTTCAACAACAGGTTGAAAATATTCGCGAAAAATATCGGAAACGGAGGGCGTACGGGAAGTAATGCGGAAAGTTGCGGTCTCTCCGGGTTCCACGCGTTGTTCAATCATTGCGATACGGCTTTGGTTTATCCAAAGAGGTTCGCCCGGATTAAAAAATATGCTATTTCTATCGCGTTGACGCTCCGTTCCTAGCCGCATTTTTGGCGCGGCATCGCATCCGCTACGATCGCCAAACCAAGTTGCGTTCCCCGTATTTTTTAAATATACGGAAACCGTGAATTCTTCACCCTTCCCCGCAGTGATTTTTGTATTTTTTAAAGTAAATTCGCCTTTATATTCCGGCTTTTCCGGCGGGGTATACGCGCAAAGCGCCGCAGGATCGGTTGCTATATCCGGCATAATCGCCAAATCTTTCAGCATTTTTGCCGCTGAACCGCGCTTTGGTTTTTTGATTTTTTTCTTTGCAGTTAAAACGCTTGCCGAAAGATCGTTCGTAAAGTTACTTGCTAAAATCCCAACGCCAACAGAACCGATTGTGAAAACGGCGATCAAAAGTGCAGTTAACAGAAAATGTATTTTTTTGTGTCTTTGCATATTGTATTTTTTGTATTTCTTTTAATTATATCATTTTCGCCATCTTGACACAAGCAGAAAAAGACCCAAGGTTTTCATTTCGGATTTTATATTTATAATTTATAATTTATCCACTATGGCTCGTCATTCTCATTGGGCGCAAATCAAACTTAAAAAAGGCGTCACCGACAAAAAGCGCGGTAAAATTTTCAGCAAGCACAGCCGATTAATTGAAATTGCGACGAAAAACAGCGGGGGCGATGTAAATACAAATGCAAGTTTGAGGCTCGCCATTGAAAATGCGCGCGCGGACAACATGCCGAAAGAGAATATTGATCGCGCAATTAAAAAAGGGACAGGGGAGCTTAAGGAAGGAGAACAAATGCAGGAAGTCAGTTATGAAGGATATGGACCGGGTGGAATTGCGCTTGTGATTGATACTTTGACCGATAATAAAAATCGTACAAATCAGGCGGTAAGTATGATTTTACGGGAACACGGCGGGCATTTGGGGAGCGCCGGAGCAACCGGTTTTTTGTTTGAATCTAAAGGAGTTTTGGAAATTGGTTCTAAATCAGGCGGTGAAAACGATGAACTGGAAATTATTGATGCCGGAGCGGAGGACATTGAAAAAGATGATGGTGTGATCTTTGTTTATACGAAGCCTAATGAGTTCAGTTCAGTAAAAAAGAAACTGGAAGAAAAAGGTTTTAAAATTATTTCCGCACAGCTTTTAAAATTGGCAAAGGTTTTGGTTGAAATATCTGATCCGAAAATTCTGGAAAAAATAGAGGCGCTCCTGGAGGCGTTGGATGAAGAGGATGACATAGTTAATGTTGCGATAAATTGTAAAAGTCTTTAGGGCGAGGATTTAGAGCTTTCGTCAACAGAAAATCCAATAAAAGTCTTTACAGTGAGCGCTCGCTCATATATACATAAGGCATATGAAAAGATTTCTTACCCCAAAAGAGGAAAAAGTACTTAATTTTATAGAAAAATATCAGTTTAAGAACGGCGCTTCGCCAACATTAAAAGAAATGCGGCTTTACATGAAGCTGAAGTCGGATGGTTTCGTTGTTCATTGTCTGGAAAGGCTTGCGGCGAAGGGTGTCATTAAAAAAGACGATACGCCCCGCGGTATTAAACTTTTGCCTGCCGTTGCGGAGCGTCTTCATGGTCGCCCGGATACTGTAAAGATTCCGGTTTTAGGTTCAATCCCTGCAGGAGGACCCGTTACTAGCGAGGAATATGTTGAAGATTGGGTTTCCTTTCCTGAAAGACAAATTAAGCATCCTGCCGACTCATTTATTTTGCGAGTCCGCGGGGAAAGCATGATAAATGCCGGAATTGTTGAGGGAGATCATGTGGTTGCAACCGCAAAACTACACCCGAAAAACGGAGATATCGTGATTGCATTGATAGACGGCGGTTCTACCGTAAAGCGTTTCGTTAAAGACAAAACCGGAGTTTATTTAAAGGCTGAAAATCCGAAATATAAAAATATTTATCCGGCTGAACAATTGGAAATACAGGGAGTGGTAATAGGGTTGTTTAGATGGTATTAGGTTCTGCGAGTAAGGTATTCTCTACCGTCTTTAACGGCGGATCCCATCGCAAGACCCATCATATGTCTTTCTAATACGGGAGGCAGTCTTACTTGTCCTCTGATATGCCCATTTATGGCAACAGGATGTGTTACTTTTGCGACACTTTCGGCGATTCTCGTCATTATTTGCAGTTCATATGGCGGTAAGTTTTCGTCTTCCGGAGCAAGCGTAACATTGCAGGCGAAATGAAATCTTCCTTCAAATGCTGTTTCCCAATCACGATGGCTGTTTCTTAAGCTGACCACACGGTGACGATCTTGTGCGCTTACTGCGTGTAAATTTTCCATAACCGTTTCTGCCGCAAGTATATTCGGTACAATAATACGCCCGCGAATAGCATCTTTTAATTTATTGATTTCCTTCAATCTGCCCTCCGCATTTTGAGCTTTAGCTAAGTTATCCAAAACGCTCTCTACACTTTTAACTCCTCCGCTTTCAAAACGGAAATCAACATCTTCGCGTAAGGCAGGCACAAGAGATTTTTCAAAAGCTGTTAAATGTTTTTCTAGATGCTCCCGTCCATTTTTTGTCATTAGATGAGCGTAAAATGTTCCTATTGGTCTTACTTTAAAATATTCCTCATCTGTAAAACGGGCGGCTCCGGTATCACATTCATTAAATCGTCTGCGGAGAGCGGAATTTTCATCAATAGATCCGGAAACACGACCGAGATCATCTCTGATTCTATCTACCGCTTCACTAATGTTTAAATATTCAACGGTTAAATCCAGATCTAACTCTCTAAGCCTTTCAATATCTTCAGGTGTAAGCCTGGTATGCGGAGATACCGCCTGTATAAGGCTTTCTAATGGATCATCCAATTGATTGTTATCAGGGGCGTGTTGTCTCATAGAGTACTATTTAAGCAGATTAGCGTTTAATTGTCAAGCTTACAGGTTAAAAATTATATACTGCATCTTGTATACGGGTAGGCAATCAGGTTGTTACAGTGTTTTAATGGAGCCGACACCCGGAATTGAACCGGGGACCTTCACTTTACGAAAGTGCTGCTCTACCAGCTGAGCTATGTCGGCAAGAAGCTTGGAAGCGCTTTAATAAATTACCAGTCTGTTAGTCGGTGTGCAACAGATAGCCGAACCGGTTCTGCTTTTGATTTTTGATTTTTTTTGCTTAAATTTGAAAAAAGGCTATAATTTTGTCTTAATTATCTACCTATACTATGTCTGACGATTTACCATTTTCACGTTATAGCGAACCTTATTTAGATCCTTTTCCTCCTCCGCAGCCGGAGGAGCCGCGTCCGCGCGAGGAAAGAGAAGCTGAAAAGAAAGAGGACTTCACTCCTCCTTTTGTGCCGCATATGGGAAAGCCGGAAGCTCAAAAAGGGCCACCGCCGGAAGCCTTGCCATCCGCTTTGCCGTCCGAGGATCAGCCGTTTACGCCCCCGCAGTTTGAAGAGAAATTTGAGGAAGAATTTAATGAAGATGTTTTAAAGCTCGGGATTAAGGTTGTTGTTTTCACAGTGTTTGTTGTCGCAATCGGATTTTTATTTTGGTTTTTTATGAATGGAGGAAAGCCGGCGACTGAACCGTCTGCGCCCGTAGTCAGCGAAGAAAAAGTGATTTCGTATACGGACGACGAAGGTAGAATTGTTGAAATAATTGTGCCGTTGGGGGCTTTAAAAGAAGACGTAAAAATAGAAGTTGAAAAAATCGCAAATGGCGCCGTTACGGATAAATATCAATTCACTCCAAAAGGATTAAAATTTTTGCGACCGGTAACCGTTAAAATTCCATACAAAGAAAACGGCTTAAAGAAGGGAGAAACGCCGCACGATATAAAACTTGAATATCAATCTGCGCCCGGCGACCAGAAATATTTATTATGGTACGAGGTGGATGAGTCGGCGAAAAAATTAGTAACGCAGGTGATGGGATTTTAGGTTGACACCGAAATCCTATGTACGTTATAATGTACATATGAATAATATTTTACAATCAACGCAGGCAAGACAGCATTTTTTTAGCCTTATAGAAAAAGCGCAACAGCCCGGCAGGGTTTTTACCGTGACGGTGGCGGGCGAGCCGAAGGTTATTATGATGTCATTTGAGGATTTTGAAGGATGGCAAGAGACTCTTGAGATTATGAGCGACAAAAAGCTAATGAAAGGTATTAAAGAAGCGCTTGAGGACGTAAAGAAGGGTCGGCTTTATTCGGCAGAGGAGGTAAAAAAGAAACTTAAGCTGTAGAATATGTTTTTGGTGCAATATACCCACCGTGCGCTAAAAAGTTTGAATAAAATTCCGATTGTTTGGCGGAAGCGTATTTCAAAGGCGATTGATGGTCTGCGGTTAGAGCCATTTCAAGGGAAAAAACTGAAAGGAGAACTTGAAGGAAGTTTTTCATTGCGCGTTTGGCCGTATCGTATTATCTATTTAGTGAACAAGAAACAAATTACGATTATTATTATGGATATTGGGCATAGGCAAAATGTTTATAAATAAATTTTATGGGAAAGTTTGTAAAAATAGTTGTATATACGCCGATATCGCACGCGGAAAAAGTGCGGGTTGCTTTGGCAAGTGCGGGCTGTGGACATATCGGGAAATATGATTTTTGTTCGTTTTCAGTGAAGGGAATTGGAAGGTTTCGGCCGCTAAAAGGCGCGAAACCGTTTGTCGGGAAAGCCCCGCCTAGCGGGACTGCGGCTGGCAAAGTTGAAAAAATTGCCGAAGAGAGGATTGAGACAATTTGCTTGAAAGTGAAATTAAAAAAAACTTTGGCGGCAGTTAGGGCGGTACATCCGTACGAGGAACCGGCGATTGATGTGTATCCGCTTGTAAACTATGTCTAAAACGTGCTTTAATTAGCCCTTATTTATGGGCTTTTCCGCAGATTCAATCAGGGATATTATCGGGACATTTGTTGAAAATCGTAAAACAGATGCAACTCAAAATGGAATAGTATTACCCGAAGACTTACAAGATGCCAGTGATGCTGTTATTACTACTCATCACGAGGAGGGGTCGACTTGCAGTTCTGTATTGAATGATTTAAGAGTGGGATTTAGAAACAATTTATTGTGCGCAATTGATGCCGGTATTCACGAAAAATTGCGCCGTTTGCGAAGCCTAGAAGAAAAAGAAAGGAAACCGGCCATTAAAGATTGTTTGGATAAAAGTTTTGAATTGTTTTGGGGGACACTGGAATCTATGAGCCGCTTGCCGGATGAACTGGATCCGCAAGATCCCGAAGATTATTTGGCTTTTAATGAAGACATTGCGCTTGCATGTGTTGAAATGGTTCGTAATTATAAGCAGAGAAAGGAAATACATAAAAAAATTGATGCCCAAATTGTAGGACATCACAATCCGCAGCGCAAACCGATAACTTTTTTCCGCGGAGCGTCAGTTCCGGATACATTTCCGCTATTTGAACGTTTTGGAGATTTGTGTTCAAGCAACGATGTAAAATATGGAGTTTTCGGGAAATTATATAAGGGTTTGGGCGACGTAATTTATAAAGCAACTGGCGGAAAGCAAAGAGGCTATCCGATTTCAGGAGTATTGCAAGGATGGATAGAATTTTTTACATGTATAGATAATATTCGGTTACACGAGAGCTATACTGGAGACAAAAAACCGATAATTACAACGCAACACGAATATTTTCCTATGACAAAGAGAGTGAGGAAGCCGGTTGTCGTCGCAGGGGATTCGGAAGACGAGATTGCTAGCGCAATATTTTCTGAATTAATGAGTGATTCGGATGATAGATATAAACGGCAAATTGTATTGATGGCTTCGGTTCATAGAGACGGACACAGATTAAACGTAGACAAAATAATGGATTATATATTGGCTCATTTTCCCGAGACGTGTTTTGTTATAGATGCGGCTCAAGATCATATTCTTTATCCGGACGCGCATTGCGTTCTTTACGGTAAACGGTTCGGCGGCACAGGGACAGGAGTCATAATGTTCGGGAAAAATCTTCCGGAAGAAGTGATTGACGAATATCATTTTGATGCGGGTTTTAATA
>ERZ1292633.3657-Hain-H41-02um-R1-3657-length-14783-cov-21_pt1 | contig 14783 bp, 10 predicted proteins | sample MGYA00564406_ERZ1292633 | MGnify/ENA primary metagenome ERZ1292633 (study PRJEB36523, sample SAMEA6512639) | groundwater metagenome | collected 2019-01-08 | study: AquaDiva: Metagenomics assemblies of 32 groundwater samples
AATAACAGTTTTACATATGAGCAAAAAATCTTTGGCATGGTTAGAAGGCTTACCAAGAAACTGTTATCTGGATATGTTAATTGTTTTTCTACAGGATTGTGAAACCATACAAATCTTAAAAAGAGATAAAAGCCACTTACCACTATGAATCCTATATAATATTTGATAGTGTTTTTCTTAATCCTGCTTCTGTCTCCCCGTAACCAGTCTAAAAGGAAAATAATGAGGGGCAACGTAATCGCTACTTCTTTAGAACATAATGCCAGGAGATATGAAAACAGGGATAAAGGATATAGGTAATTGCGAATTTTAGATGGCGGATTGCGGATTGCGGATTGGATAAATAACAAAGCAGAACCAAGAAAAAACGTGGTGGCCAAGAGATCTTCCCTGTAACTAATGCCGTTTACAGCCTCTGTTAATATAGGATGCAAGGCAAACAGGGTACTTGTTAGAAAAGCGGTTGTACGCGACCTGGAAATAGCAGAAACCAGTAAGTAAACGAGTACTACATTAACTGCATGGAGCAGGATATTGGTCAAGTGAAACCCGGCAGGGTTGAGATGCCAGAGAGAGTAGTCGATGAAATAGGAAAAGGTAACAGCAGGACGATACGTTACCTCGCCTGAATATTTAAAGTAATCATCGGTAAAAAGAGCGGGGAAATTCCCCCACTCTCTAATGAAATAATTGTCGGTTATGGTAAATACATCATCGTAGACGAAGGTATTGTCGAGTGTATTTAGAAAGGCTATAAGCGGTAGTGCGATAATAAGTAATATTTTTAAAGAGCGTATCATAGATAGATGAATATTTGTAAATTCATTTTTTTGAAATCACGTTTTTATATAATTCTGTATATTCCTCTGCAATCGTATCCCATGAAAAACGTTTCCCATACTCAGCTATAGCTTGATAATCCCATTCCTTTTCAAGGGCTTTGTTGAGTACTGCAGCCAATTCTTCTGCATTACCAGGTTCTACTAATGTGCCTATGGTATCGTTTGTTATTGCTTCTGGGACACCATCGACCTTTGTTGCGACAACAGGTCGCCCACATGCAAATGCTTCAACAATTACCGTAGGAAAACCTTCACGATGGCTGGGTAAACAAAAAACATCGCATGCATTCAGCCATAAAGGTATTTCGTCATGTTTTTTAGAACCAATAAAATATACTTGTGTTCCGATATGCAATTCTTTTGCTAAAGCTTTTAATTCGAGTTCTGAATCGCCTTTTCCTATTAAGAGGAGGATTACGTCTTTTTTATTCATACAAGCAAAGGCGTGAAGTAAGACATCAACCGCTTTCCCGGGTATTAAACTACCGATAAAAAGGATAATTTTTTTGTCGACAGGGAGATTAAGACTTCTCCGTGTCTTGATTTTTTCCATCGGGAAAAATATGTTATGCCTTGATCCATTTCGAATTACCACTAATTTTTTCCGCGAATCCAACATTTTCGAGATCAAATTTTTTAAAGAATGACTAACAGCTACGATCCCGCTTGCCCTTTTTAGCGTAAAAATAACCAGTTGCTTAAGGAAAAAGTGCTTTGGAAAAGAATGGATGTCCGAGCCATGGGCTGTAACAATCACAGGCTTTCTAAAGATCGTCCCCAATAGAACAGCAGCAAAGCCGGCTGGGCCTGCCATATGCGCATGAATGAGGTCAAAACAAAACTTCCTTCGCAATCGTATAACCAAAGGCAAAGATACAAGAAAAAAAATAATCGCCCTGAAGAACAGCCTGTCTCCTATTGGAAGAACAAACAATTTTGGTCTATAGACCTCTATATCGTTAAAATGGTTATAATAATTGTCTTTTTTACGGAATATTACCCCTAATGGGTTCCAAATTTGTGGATGTATGATAATGACTTGGTTCTTACACGATATGGCCTTTGAAAGTTCATAGACGAAGACACCCAAAGTGGGCTCTTCTTTACTCGGGAATACGTCGGTTAAAACTAAAATCTTCATTTTGTGAAATTATGCAAAGAACATTTTAAGAACGACAGGATACCCTTTCGTAAAGAGTTTCTGTTTGCTTCATAACGACTTTCGTGCTGTATTTTTCTTCCACAATCCGCCTGCCCTCCAATCCCATTGTCTTTCTTATCTCATTATTCTCAATAAGATACAGTATCTTTTTAACAAATGGATCAACGTCAACCTTTTCCATGGTTTCTAACGGCTTTTCGGGAAAAGGCAAAAATCCAGTCCTACCATCAATAACAATCTCTGGAGTTGGATAAACATTAGAAGCAACAACGGGTTTTCCTGAAGCCATAGCCTCAATGAGTACCTTTCCAAACCCTTCACTGCAAAGCGGTGTAAAAAGGAGAATGTCTATAGCTGCCATTACTTCATTGACATCCATTCTAGGTCCTGTAAATATAACATTACTTTCGATGTTCAAGTCTTTTGCAGTGGTTCTATAAAAACCTTCCTCTTCGCCATAGCCACATAAAATAAATTTTGATCTTGGATGTCGTTTTTTGACCTCGGCGAATACCTGTAGACATATTTCAAAACCTTTACGTTTTATGAAGCGGCCAATGCTTCCAATGATGACAGTATCATTGGAGATGTTATATTCTGTGCGGATTTTTTCTCCCTTTTTTCCAGGGTTAAATACGGTAATGTCTACTTGATTAGGAATTACTTCAATTTTGTCAGAACTGGCAAAATTTTCATTTATAGCGATATTTTTTAATAAATTAGAACACGCAATAATTCTGTCAGTTAGGCATAAATTTAATATTTTATATTGAAGTTTAGATATAAACGTTTTTTTAGAATCCAGACCATGTAAGGTAACTATGGTTTTGCGATGCTTGAATGCCCTTGCAATTAAGCATCCCCAAAAGTCAGCGGGAACTGTATGCGCATGAACAATATCTATTTTTTCTTCATCAATGAGAGATAAATATTTTTTAAATGTATAGACATCTCGCCAGGTGGTTAATCCAAGTCGTTCGACCCGAATACCCATTTTCCCGATTTGAACAGCAAATGGTTCAACTTGCGACAGGTTGCGGCTGAAAAGGGTGCAGGCTACAACATGAAATTTTTCTTTGTTGATATGTCTGCACAGCATAGCTACATGCTGTTCCGCTCCACCAATAAAAAGCGTATCAATCACATAAAGAATGTTTATCTTTCTTTTCATGCGTGTTTTTCTCTGCGTTCTTCCCGACCTTTGCGGTGCATTATTACAGAAATTGTTAGTTATCGTCTATCCTCTAACAAGGTTGTGTATATATTTTCTAGTTGATCTGCATATTTATCCCAGGAATATTTTTGTGCTTCTGTTTTAGCGTTTTTTGCTAAATAGTTTCTTAACTGTTCATCATGGGCTAATCGAATAATGGCATTTGCTAATTCTTCAATACTACTTGGTGTTACCAATAATGCCGTATGTTGATCTTGTAAGACTTCTGTGATTTGCCCTATCTTTGTGGAGACTATGGCCTTTCCTGCGCTGAGATATTCGAAAACCTTTATCGGCGAGTTAAAAAATGGCATTCCTACTTCTTTATAAGGTGCAATGACTACATCAGCAATAGAAAGTATCTCTGGTATCCTGCTGTGGTTTATATACCCCATGAATCTAACGTTATGGGATATCCCGTGAAAGCACACAAGATTTCCAAGTTTTTCCCTTGCCTGTCCCTCTCCTGCAATCAATAGGAAGGCGTTGGGTATCTCCTTAAGAACTTGTGGAAAAGCCGAGATAAGGTCTTCAATGGCGTACCATACCTGAAGTGTTCCGGTATATGCAAGAACAAATTTATCCTCAAGGCCAAGGGACGCTTTAATATCCTGAACGTTAAAATGCCTGTCAAATGCATCCCCATCTGCAGCGTTTGGTAAAACAGTAATCTTATCCTTCTGTTTAGCCACACAATTATCTAATAAAAATGCCTTCAAATTATTGGAAACAGCAATAATATGATCGGTCTGTCTTAAGCAAAACTTGCGAATCATCTTTGCCGTAAATTTTTGGATCGGGTCAAGGTCTTTTGTAAATAATTTCTTTTCTTCTATTCCGGGTCCATTAATTTCTATTACATGTGGAATTCCGAGTAGTCTAGATGCTAGTATACCACCGCATGAATACAAACCGAATCGCTCATGTATAATATCGAATTTATAAAGCTTGTTCAGCCTGATGATATGAAACAGGATATTGATGCTGTTTGTAGTTCCTGTAAATGGAAATAAACGATGGAAGAAGAAACGAAGATATTTGTGTTGAACGGTCAAATAATTATCAAATTCAGGTAATGATTGTTTCTCATTTATAGTCAATAAAAATACATTGTGTCCTTTTTTTTGTAATCCTTCTATGATCTTTTGTACATGAATTTTGAAGCCTTCACCTTTGGTTAAGTCCAATCCTCTATCGCCAATTAGATATAGTATGCTAAGGTTTTTTGCGTGCATCTTCAAACACTTTCTGCCACTACTAATAGGCCATCACAAAACTTCATGAATATGTTATTGAGGCGGATTTTTCCAGGATAGGATCTATACCAGCCATTTCAATTATCTTAAAGCCTTCTTCACGAAGAAGTTTCTGTAAACTGTCAAAAGTGAAAAACCTCACGTGTAAGGATTATTCGGGATATTGAATCCCTGACCATCTGTTATAAATAGTTTTTTCACTGATAAGTTTCCATGGAGCTAAGCCTAATCCGCTGCCGAACAATATGCTAACTCTATTGTAGATACTTACCAAATTAGACACACTGATAATCGCCTTTCCTCCTTGCTTTAAAACCCTTTTCATCTCCCTCAAACATTTCCTCGTTTCAGTAATATGTTCAATGACTTCGGTGGCAATAATAACATCCATATTCCCATTGTGAAAGGGCATAAATGTGCAGTCTCCAATCAAAATTGCTTTATAATATTTGGAGAGAGCATTCTCGGTATTGTCAAACAATCGTTGGGGACATTGGTCTATACCATAGAGTTCGTTATCATTAGATAAAATCTGAGCGTAGGGATCTTCTGCACATCCAATGTCTAAAATTAGATTACCTGCTCCGCTCTTTCCCCACATTTTACGCATACATATGCATTCTCTGTTTTTGTCAGTTTCTCGCTATACTGTAAACACCTGTATATCATATGTTACCTATGCACGAACGATAGTGTTCAATAAGGATATCCTATTGTTTTTAAATAGTCCATATTTCAGAATACAGCCCTAATACCGTCTCTCCACGTTATTTTTTTGCCTTCTGTAGTTACTTTAATAGTTATAGGTAGACATACATTAGAGATTCCTCTATATAGCAAGTGCATCTTTGCTAGTTTAATGTTAATGTTAAGGAATTTCAAACTACCCAATAATAGAGATGCTTCAATATCCGTTCAGCATGACATTGTGTCATTCTGAGTGGAGCGAAGAATCTAATTTAAATACTCGGATGCTCGGATAATCGTTTTTAGCGAATACCAGGTTAAAATTATCCGGAAAAATTGTCGATGTTACCAAGTATCTGAATTGCTCTAAGAACAAACACCTTTCTGAAATAATTAGATAGTCGGTATCTTTTTCTTTAATATAATTAAGTATCTCTTTGGTGCTATATCCTGTTTGTGTGCGGCCATCGCTTAATAGTATTTTGAATGGTATATCTACATTTTCCGCCTCTGCATAATACGATACAATTCCATTTCCAAATACCTTTGGCTTTTGCCAGGTTGTGTGATTCTTAATAAATTGCCCCGCTATTTTAAATTCTGTTTCATCATCTTTTATCATACCTACCCAGACATCCATTTTCATAATACTCATTATTATAAGAAGCAGCACAGTAATTCCTGTTATAACAATAATTCGTCTAATGTATTGTAATTTATTTATAGAAGATACGAGCCATTCACTAATTTCTATAATGCCTACAGAAACAAGAATTAAAAAAAACGGCAAAATAACTGTAATATGTCTTGTTACGGATAATACCAGAGGTAGGGTTAAAAGAGGTGTGAAAATGGCTGCGAATGTGTAAGTATATTTAATGAAATCTTTTTTGTCCCATACCTTGCGAAAAAGTCCTATTCCTGCAATGATCATGATTGGGTAGGGTAAAACAACTGGTATTTGCCGGGTAAATAGATAAAAAGCATTTTCGAAATACCTGATAAGGCGATGGGTATTGATATGATTTGCCATTTGGAAGGCAAGAGAAGATTTTCTGAGTATCGACAGTTCTCCTGTATAAAAAAAATACACTGTCTGAAAAGCAAGAGCAATGGTAATGAAACCGCAAGCAATATAAAATATGCGATTAATACTATTAAAAGATAAACTATATTGAGGATTTTCTTTTAACAATATTATGGTGATTGCTAAGAATATAATGGAAATACCATAAAGTAATCCTTCTGTTCTTGTTGCATAAGCGCAACCTGAAAATAATCCTGCAAAAAAAAGGTATCTTGCTTTAGTAGATTGCATCCCATATATTAGCGTGGTAAATGCAGTTACGACAAAAAGATGGTAAAGTGATTCAGTTCCAATTTTTGTTGCGCAATCTATAAGTGTTGGTTCAAAAATAAACAATATACAGGCTAATACAGCGATAGAAGCATTGAATATACGATACGATAGAAAATACAGAGGCACGATGGTTAAAGAGCTCGCTGCTATTGAGGTGAACTGCCCAGCCTTTTCAAAATCATGGACGGCTATGTTCCCTAAGCCTATAACGATACTATAAAGGCAAAAATACGGTTGGTTGCCCATAAAGTGAAAGTTAACAAAATCTTTTGCAGAAGATAGATAGCTAACGCTGTCTCCTTCAATAATAATGTTATATCTGCCAAAATAAACCCTTATAATCAATGCCCCCAAGAATAAAAATGGAATATGCTTACGATATGGATGTGTGATGTGATTAGAAAATTTCATAAAGTTTTAAGGGTTTTTTGTACTTTTAATTTACTTGTATTTATATATTCATCAAGGATAGTCTCAACGGTTGAGATTGGTAGAACGACCATGAATATTTGGTAAGAAAAAAGACCTTTTGAAATATGTATTAGTAAATCATTTATTTTTAATAAAATATTTGAGAATAAATTCAATCCAATTATTTTAGGGAAAGGTGCGGGAATCCCGTTTGTTTTTACTATTTTATATCCACATTGTCTGAAAAGTTTCTGAAGTGTTTTGAATGTGTATAACCTCGTATAGGTAAGATCCAAGATACCTCTTTTCCCGTAATTAAAATGCCCCAGAAGTAATTGGAATCTAACAATAAAAAAAGCGATATTTCCTGTTGTAACTATTAATTTAGGATGTCTGGTTTTGGCACAAATTCTTAAATTCTCTAAAAATTCCTCTGGCTTTCTAAAGTGCTCAATTATATCTAAAAGTAAGATAAAATCATAAGAACTTACATCATAAGTGAAAATACTTTTTGATTCATCCCAAAGATAAAATTCTCGAAAATACTCTTGTTTTCTGGTTCATACATATCTATTCCAACAACCTTACAACCCCTTTTATGTAACTCTTTTACAAAATTACCTTGACCACAACCAATGTCTAATACATTACTTTCCTGAGTAATTTCATTTAAGGCAAGTGTATGGGATGACTTATATCCAAGTTTTAAATCATAAAATATATTGGTATTATTGTGCAGGTCAAATTTCCTGTCATAAAAAAAATTAATTTTGTGAAATCGACTCAATATTGTGGTAACAATAACGTTTTTTGCATATTTGATTCCATTAACTCGACATATTTCATCTCCATAATAAGTGGGGATGGGTAGTTCCTTAATCTTGAAATTTCCCAAGGTTAGTTGTATCATTAGTTCTGTATCAAAATGAAAATCATTTGAGTTGTATCGAAATGGAATTTTTGAAAGAGATGCAACACTGTATACTCTATAACCAGAATGAAATTCGGAGAAGTTTGTTCTGAGTAAGAAATTTTGGATTTTTGTTAAAATTTTATTTCCAATATATTTATATAAAGGTATACCACCTTTTAACGCAGTTCCTTTTAATAACATCCGCGAGCCAATTACCGCATCGGCAGAATTATCTATTATAGGTCTAATTAGTGCAGGTATATATTCGGGTGTATATTGGCCATCACCATGAAGTAAGATTCCAATATCAAACTTATTTTTTATCGCATACGAATACCCTAATTTCTGATTTCCTCCATACCCTTGATTTTCATTATTATATAAAACTGTTATCGGGTATTGTTTGCTTTCCGAATATTTAACGCCGATTTCAAAAGTTTTATCTTTAGAAGAGTCATCAATAACTAAAATCTCAGTATCATAATCAAAAACTTCTTCGGGAATCCTGTTTAAAACTTTTTCAAGTGTTGCCTGTGCTTCATAGGCAACAATAAAAATAAGTATCTTGTATTTCTTTTCCATTGGGAAAAAGATGTTAGAAAAGTATTTTGTTTATTGTTTTGTAGTTTGATGGAAGGCAATTGGCACACATGGGAAGTTTTCTATGCATTGCCAGATCACGCCTGAAATCAATATATTTGCCTGAGTTCCAGATATCCAAAAATCTCTGATTTGTAACGTTGCCCAATACATGTTCACTAAAGATATCAAAACAGCATGGCAACACATCACCATCGGTTGTAATTACAGGGGTTCTAACTTTTAGAGGACACAAACCTTTATCCTTTAATTCAAGATGGCCGTGTTTGTTAACCATATACCGGGTAGGCAGCGTTGTCGAATTAACAAAGTAGTCTTTTTCCAGATTTTTCACGTAGTCCACCTCTTCTTTGGATCGATCAATATGGAGTGATTTTAAATATGCCCTCTCAACGCCCAGATCGCGTGCAAGTTTCTCAAAAGCATCCACCTCGTGGATATTTTTTTGTGTAACAACCATCTGAAGATCGATGGAGGGATAGGATAATTTTCTCTGATTTCTTTCCTTGACAAGTAACCTTATATTTTCAACCAGTGTATCAAAGGAACCGCCGATTCTGATAGATTCGTAGGTATGCTTGGAAGCGCCATCCATAGAAATAGCCATAAAACTGAGTTCGGATTCCAATACACTCCTGCGGGCATTGGCATTCAATAAAATACCATTGGTCAACATCGATACGTTCATTCCTTTGTCAGAGGCATAACGGATCATGGTAAAAATATCTTTATTGAGCAGCGGTTCTCCGCAGAAAGATACACCGACAGTATTGCATACAGGGGCAATATCATCAATGATCTTTTTGTAGAGATAGAGAGACATAAATCTATTTTTTCTGCCCAGGTCTGCCTTTATGGAACGGCAAATAGTACAGTTGAGGTTACAGACGCTGGCCGTTTCAATAACAATATCGTTTGGATATTTATTGAGTTTTTGGAATAGTTGATGTAAGCGGAAAGAGAGACCTCTTCTAAAATTTCCTTTGCTTACTTTTGCAAATGATTGAAATAGCTTGTTTTTATGGAAATTGTATTCCATGGTTATTTTTTTATATCACCGTTTGGCACACACTCAATATCTTTTTTGTTGCAATCTCCCAGGTAAATGAATTCATAACCAGTTTTCTGCCATTTTTCCCCATCGTGTTCATGCGCTCGTTATCCTTCAACAAATTAACAATTGCGTTTGCCGCTTGTTCATAATCTTCTTCCTGAATAACAATACCAATATTATTTTCCCGTACGAAGTGACCACAAGACTCACCAGTAATCACAGGTCTTTCGCACGCCATATACTCGTATAATTTTAACGATTTCCCATAGATTTTGCCAATATCCGTTAAAATAAATATGCCTGCATCGGCTGCATTGATATAATTTGGGATATGCTCATATTCAACTTCACCAATAAAATCAACGTGTGAGGTTAGTTCCAATTTTTTTGTTAGATGAATAGTACTTTCTAATAAGTATCCTCTTCCGATCATAAGGAGTTTTGCATTTGGTAGCTTTTGTATGACATGATTTAGAATATGGATGATATTGTGGATATCATGGTGGGGATAAAAACTACCGACGAATATTATGTAATAACAATCCTGATCTAATTTCAGTAAATCTCGTATTTTGTTCTTGTCTTTTGGATAAAAAAGAGCTGCATTAACGCCATTTTCTATAACACTGATTTTCTGCGCATCTTTGTGTGTCTTCAGAAGTTCTAACTTTATATTTTCGCTAACCGAAATTATCTTATGTGCCAGGATGAAATTTATGTATTGAAAAAATCCAAATATTTTATGTTTTAGAAGATACCTTCCCATACCCTCCAAATCGACTGTTGGAATACCGTTTATTTCCAGTACGTGTGGTACTTGCAAAACAAGGCCGACTAAGGTGGGTGTAATGGATAATCCCATTTCCCTTACATAAAAGATATCAGCCTTAAGTCTTATTTGATATGCAAATAAGTAAAAGAAAAGGCACACGTAATAGATATATTCTTTAATAAATCTGACTTTAAGTGTTGGGACATAAATTACGCGAATAGGGGTGTTACTTCTATATTTACCTATATTTGGTGCAAAGAGAATGACATCATTCCCGAATTCTTTCAAGTGTTCGGTGACTTCTTTTATATGGGTTGTTGATGCCCGTTGAAGGCTTAAATTTTCATAGCAGATATAAAATATTTTCATTGCGTCATCCGTTCCGTTGGTGGTATTCTTTTACCCATAATGTAAAGCTTCCTTATTCAATCTGTATTACAGGAATTATAGGACATTATCATTGTAAACGGTAGAATATTATTTGCCGTAAATAAAAAACAAAACTTATAATATATATGGTAATAGCCCAAATATTTAAAAACCTACGCAGCCTCGCTTTCCTGAAAAGGAGAAGGAGTTTTTAGGGGGCAGAATCCAGGGGTAAAAAATATGCAGAATGATAAAAATTTTATCGGACTCATTGGATTGGGTTATTGGGGAAAGAATATACTTCGAAATCTTTATGAGTTAGGTGTGCTACGCAGTGCATGCGATAATAATGATGCCGCGATTGCAGAACACAGAAAAAAGTTTCCAGACATAAACTATACAACTTCCATAAAAGAAATTCTTGAGAATCCATTAATAAAAGCGGTTGCCATTGCAACCCCTGCGGTTACACACCATGAAATTGTGAAGCAGTCCCTTCTAGCAGGCAAAGACGTCTTTGTTGAGAAGCCCCTCGCCAATACAGTTCAGAAAGGAGAAGAGCTGGTAAAGCTTGCCGAAGAGAGAAATAGAGTTTTAATGGTAGGGCATATCCTTCAGTATCATCCAGCAGTGATGAAGTTAAAAGAGCTTTTGTGCTCTGGTAGTCTGGGCAGAATTCACTATCTCTATTCGAACAGACTGAATATTGGAAAACTCCGAACCGAAGAGAATATCCTCTGGAGCTTTGCCCCTCATGATATTTCCGTGATCCTTATGCTTCTTGAAGAAGAGCCAGTAAAAGTTACATCAGCAGGAGGGAATTATTTGAATAAGGGTATCTATGATATAACAATAACTACCCTGGAGTTTGGAAATGGAATAAAGGGGCATATTTTTGTTAGCTGGTTGCATCCCTATAAAGAGCAAAAGCTGGTTGTGGTTGGCTCTAAGGCTATGGCTGTTTTTGATGATGTCAGTGATGAGAAATTGTTTCTCTACCCTCATGAAATCGTATGGAAGGACGGAAAGATTCCTGTCGCTCAGAAGGCGGATTCTCAAATCATTCCCTTTGATAAAGGAGAACCACTGAAGGAGGAGTTGAAACATTTTATTGAATGTATTAAAAAAATGGAAAAGCCTAAAACTGACGGTGCTGAGGGGCTGAAGGTATTAAAAATTCTTGAAGAAGCCGAGAAATGTCTTAGCGCTTCATCTCGAATTTCTCAGTTATTACCTATTACAACCAACGGCTTGCGTTTTTATATTCACGAAAGTGCTTTTGTAGATGCTCATGTAGAAATTGGAGAAGGTACAAAGATATGGCATTTCTCGCATATTTTAACTGACACCAAGATAGGAAAAGATTGTATTATCGGACAGAACGTAATGATAGGACCCGATGTTGAAATTGGTGACAGGTGTAAAATTCAGAATAACGTATCAATATTTAAGGGGTTAAAACTCGAAGATGAGGTCTTTTGCGGTCCTTCCTGCGTATTTACAAATATCTATAATCCAAGGGCTTTTATCGAAAGAAAACAAGAATTTGTTCCTACCCTTGTAAAAAGAGGAGCTACCATTGGTGCAAATGCTACTATTGTTTGCGGAGTTACAATTGGAAGATACGCCTTGATAGGGGCTGGAGCTGTCGTAAAGTCTGTTGTGCCCGACTACGCTATTGTTGCAGGGGTTCCAGCAAGACAGATAGGTTGGGCATGTAAATGCGGAGTTACATTACAGTTCAATAATAAGACGGCTGATTGTAAATATTGTGGGAACGAATATGTGCTAGATAAGGAAGACTTACACATCGTAAAAGAAAATAATTAATATCTCATACTTTGTATCAATTCATGTAGCCGCAATTCTTAACAACAAATCCCGGAAATTTTCCTTTAACCTAAATTCTGCGATGGGACACAGATTAACGCAGGTAAGCGCAGAGAAAACAATGACTTAATTCTTTTATTTAACTCACTCATTAGGTGATTACCTGTGATTATTTATGTTGTTGAAAAATCAGTGTAAATCAGCGTTTATCTGTGTCCGGCTGCAATTATTAGGGTCTCGGTGATTGTTTTAAGGTTGGTAGCGGGGGTGGGATTTGAACCCACGGCCTCCGGGTTATGAGCCCGACGAGCTACCAGACTGCTCTACCCCGCGTTATTATGTGGACACATACCTATTTTGCATTTGGTTGCATATAGATATTACTAAAATCAGTATATCAGTCATTAATTAAGTGTCAAGGACAAAAAAACTTTCCTTTTTCCTCACGTGTTCTGGTACAATAATTCAATCGTATAGGAATTTTCATTTTCTTTATGCGGGTTTTGGGGTGGCGCTGGTAGGTCAAGCGTCTCGCTTGTCCTGTATCCGTTTATTGCTTTTGTTTTTGTCAACCGAGACGGTTGACCTACCAACTTCTTCTAATTAAAACAATTAAGGTGGAAACTGAAATGAAAATATTGATTATTGGAAGCGGAGGAAGAGAACACGCACTTGCATGGAAGATTGCGCAATCGCCCATGGTAAAGAAAATATTCTGCGCGCCGGGAAATCCGGGAATTGCAGAAGTTGCTGAATGCGTGGATATCGAGCCAGAAAATGTAGACGGTCTTTATAATTTCGCACTGAAACAGAAAATCGACTTAACGGTTGTCGGTCCTGAAGATGCGCTGGCGGCCGGTATTGTTGATAGGTTCAAGGATGGGCATCTGCATATATTCGGTCCTAACAAACGCGCATCGATCCTCGAAGGAAGCAAGGTATTTGCAAAGATGCTTATGAGAAAACACGGCATTCCCACGGCTGACTTTAAAACCTTTGATGATTTGAAACAGGCAAAGAAACATATTTCTACGTGTGATTTCCCGCTGGTTATTAAGGCCGATGGGTTAGCCAGGGGCAAAGGTGTATTCGTGTGTAAATCACTGGAAGATGCCGACAAACACATAGATGATATTATGAAAGAAAAAATCTTTGGATATGCGGGAAATAAGATTGTCATTGAAGAGTTTCTTTCAGGAGAAGAAGTCTCGATTCTTGCAATTACGGACGGGAAGACGATCGTTCCTCTCGCATCTGCACAAGACCACAAAGCAGTTTACGACGGCAACAAGGGTCCCAACACTGGTGGTATGGGGGCATACTCGCCAGTACCATTGATTACAGAGGATATGCAATTTTCGATAGAGGAAAATATCCTCGTACCCATTGTCCATGCCATGAAAAAGGAGAATCGGCCTTATCAAGGCGTCATTTATGCCGGATTAATGATTACCAGTGCCGGCCTGAAGGTGCTTGAGTTTAATGCCAGATTTGGTGATCCGGAAACACAGGTCATTCTCATGAGGATGAAGAGTGATTTAGTCCCCCTCCTTTTGGCAGCAGCAAAAAATAATTTAGAGGATGTAGAAATTCAATGGCATGATTGTGCCTCTATTTGTGTTGTTATGACTTCTAAGGGTTATCCCGATAACTATGAAAAGGGATTGCCAGTTTCAGGACTTGAAGCGCTAAAGGGCTTGGATAATGTCCAGGTTTTTCATGCGGGGACTTCTCTGAAAAATGGGAAGGTTGTAACCAACGGTGGGCGTGTTTTGGGCGTCACGACCGTGGGAAAAGATTTACGGGAGGCTCAAAAGAATGTCTATGAGGCAATTCAAAAGGTATCATTTAGCGGAGCTCACTATAGAAGGGATATCGGAGCAAAGGCCCTGTACAGGAAAAATTCTCAAGATAGTCCCCCTTAATAAAGGGGGAAACAGGGGGTTGTGTTTTTTCTGTGGAATGAGAATTACAACCCCCGAACCCCCTTTTTTATGGGGATTTTATGCCACCCTGTAATATGCATAAATAAAATGAAATCCTATACGATTAAATTACGGAAACCATTCCTAAGGCATTGAGAAGCTTAACTATAAAAAATAATAACGACATCGCGTGCGCAATTATAAAAAATATATTCCTCATTATTGTAGTTTTTTGTATATAATACTTGTTTGTACTGCAATAGGTCATGTTGTGCCTTTATCGTTTGCAGGGGAGAAGGACAAGATATTTTGGGATAAAAAGTACGAAACGGAATCTTATATCTTTGGTAAAGAACCGGTTGAATTTTTAAGAGAGCATGTTGATCTCC
>ERZ1292633.3658-Hain-H41-02um-R1-3658-length-14783-cov-5_pt1 | contig 14783 bp, 14 predicted proteins | sample MGYA00564406_ERZ1292633 | MGnify/ENA primary metagenome ERZ1292633 (study PRJEB36523, sample SAMEA6512639) | groundwater metagenome | collected 2019-01-08 | study: AquaDiva: Metagenomics assemblies of 32 groundwater samples
CACCATAAATTGTTGCAACAAATGCAACGGCAATACCGCTACCAAGTTTGCTAGTATCAGAAAGATTTCCCATCACATGAATAAGTCCAAGAACCGCTTTGATAATACCGATGGTGGGAGAAAATCCGCCGGCATCTGTCCATATTTTTCCGGCTCCTAAAAGCCTTTGTTCCTCTTTATGAATAATATTATCGAAGATCTGTCTTGTTAGCTTGGCATCAACACCATCAATAACATTTCTTAAAATATCTTTTAGCATTGGCGACTGTAATTGGTTTAGTTTAGGTTCAAGCGCCAAAGGAGATTCTTTTTTAGCTAGACGTGCACAATCCACTATTTCTGATATAGGTTTATCGTAGTTCAGATTTTGCTCATGAAAACTCTGCTTAAATAACTGAAAGCCGAGCTTTAAATCTTTAGATTTATTTGAAACCAGTACGGCCCCTGTGGTGCCCATGAGTACAATAATGAAAGCAGTTCCCTGAACCAGCGATGCAATGTGCCCGCCATCAAAAAAATTACCCAGTAAAATACCGCCGATACCTATAATTAGCCCTGAAATTGTAGCTCTATCCATAAATCTCTCTATTATATTTCATATGAATAATATTTTGCCACACTTAAACAAAGCTTTCACCCTGAACTATTACAGGCTAGACTAAAGCAATGCTTGATTTTTTAACACAGCTTGATCATTTGATTTTGTATCAGATTAATAGCGCTTTCACCCATTCAATTCTTGACGTATTTTTTCTGGGGATCACAGACCTTCATAAAACACTGTCATTTAAAGTCATTACTATTCCACTTTTTGCCTTTTTGTTTATTAAAAAATATAAGCGCGAAGGCGTAAGTTTGTTTTTAATATTATTTCTAGCCTTGGGAGTGAATGACTTTATTGGTGGTAAAGTAAAGAAAGTTGTTTCTCGTCCACGTCCTGAGTTCAATTCAGATATTAAGATAAATAAGCGTTCTGATGCCGGAAGCTACAGTTTTTATTCGAATCATTCAGCCAATATGTTTACATTTGCAACCTACACAAGTCAGTTTATACCTCAACTTAAAATACCTCTCAATGTGGTAGCTTCACTCGTTGCCTATAGTCGGGTCTATAACGGAGTTCACTACCCTTCAGATATATTTACTGGCAGCATAATCGGATATGCTTGGGGTCTTTTATTTTCAAACCTGGCCAAAAAGTTATTAAGTATTATTAAAAAAAGAAAGCCGGAAAAATGAAAGTTGTTGTTACGGGAGCTAATGGGTTTTTAGGAGCCTGGTTAACTAAAAGACTACTTGCCGAAGGTCATGAAGTCAGTGCACTTATAAGAGGAAAAAACAGCGATCTTTCTGAATTAGAAAATACCAAACCCAAATTTGTCTATGGCGACGTAACCGACATTGAATCCTTAAAACCAGCCTTTAAAAATAAAGATATTATTTTTCACTTAGCCGGAGTTGTGGCCTACAAAAAATCAGCTAGACCCTTAATGGATCAAGTTAATGTTGGCGGCACACAGAATGTAGTGACCCTCTGTAAAGAACTGAAAATTCCACAGCTTTTGCATGTTTCATCGGTTACGGCCATCGGGGCCACCTTTAAACCCGAAGTTCAAACTGAAGCCTCCACTTATAATATTTCTGATTTAAATCTGGGTTATTTCGAAACTAAAAAAAAGGCTGAGGAAATTGTTTTAAAAGCCGTGAGCGACGGGCAAATTAATGCTATTTGCGTAAACCCCGCCACTATTTACGGTTTTGGCGATGCAAAAAAAGGAAGTCGCAAAACCCAGGTGAAGGTTGCAAGGCAGGAATTTCCGTTTTACACCAGCGGCGGTGTAAATGTGGTGGCTGCTGAAGATGTTGTTGAAGGAATTTTGCTAGCCATTAAACATGGAAATAATGGCGAAAGATACGTCTTAGCAAATGAAAACATGACTATAAAAACTTTATTCTCCAAGATCGCCAGTTTTGCCGGTGTTAAGCCCCCGCAACTATACCTGCCGAACTGGACCTTGCACACAATTGGTTCAATAGGTGACTTGCTTGAAAAAATTGATATCAATATCGGTGTAAGTCGTGAAAATGCGTTCACCGCAACAATGTTTCACTGGTTTGATGCCAGTAAGGCCAAAAAAGAATTAAATTTTAACCCGACATCCGCCGATCAGGCCATTGAAAGTAGCGTGCGTTGGATGAAGAATAATGGTTATTTAAAATGAAAATGCTATTTAAAATTTGGCTCAGCTTAGTGCTTTTATTAATTATCGGTTTTCTAATTTGGTTCCCCACTGAACAACAAATTAAAAGCTGCATGATTACGTCGATGTTTGATGTAGAATTGTGCCCAAAATCTAAAGACTATGTACCGCTTTCACAAATATCAAAAAATATTCAAAATGCAATTATTCTGACTGAAGATTCAAGTTTTTATCAACACAACGGCTTTGATGAAGAAGGCATTCAACATTGTTTTGAAAAACTAAAAGAGAAAAGGCGAATTGTCTGCGGAGGCTCTACTATTACTCAACAGCTAGCAAAAAATATGTTTCTGACCAGAAATAAAAATTTTCTACGCAAAGGCGTCGAAGCCTTAATTACATTTAAGCTGGAAGATACATTAACTAAGCGTGAAATTCTTGAAAAATATTTGAATATCGTACAATTTGGAAAAAACATTTATGGTGTTAAAAATGCTTCGCAATTTTATTTTAAAAAACCACCCAGTCAAATCAATGCGACAGAGGCCGCGTTTTTAGCCATGGTACTACCTAATCCCGAAAAATACTCACAATCTTTTTTTAGAAAAGACCTAACTAAATTCGCCCGCAAACGTATTTCACGCATCGTTCGAACCATGCACAAGTTCGGTCGTCTTGATGCCGACTCTTATGATGGCGCCGTTAGCAACATTGATTCATTTTTAAAATCAAGCCAGGCCATGACTCAACAAAAAGAACACGAAGAGGTCCTAACTAATGATGATCTGATTGAAATGGATGATGGTGAATTAGAACCTGATTCAGAGCCTGTTTCGGATATCAATACTAAAAATAAAATCGATGACAATAGCGCTACCGAGGTTAAATCCGACAGCGATAGCGATATCAATACCGAAAAATAACTATTTGTCTTTTTGTACCTTCGGGCGCTTATGCGGATCTAGCTCACGCAAACGCAAACGAATATTTTTAGGAGTTACTTCGATTAGTTCTGTCTCTTTAATCCACTCCATCGCTTTTTCAAGAGTCATAGGTCTAACCGGAATGACCCGGATGGCCTCATCTGCTCCGGAAGAGCGAACGTTTGACATTCTTTTTGCTTCGATAATATTAACTATTAGATCGTTATCTTTGGCATGTTCGCCAACAATCATACCTTCGTATACTTCGGTACCATGGTTAACATACATCGTACCACGCTCTTGCTTGTTCAAAATAGAATAGGCGTTGGCTTCGCCTTTACGGTCTGAAATCATAGCCCCATTCAAGCGCGAAGTAATATCTCCGCGATAATCATCCCAGCCATCAAAATTTGTATTTAATAAACCAGTACCACGAGTATCTGTTAAAAATTCAGATCTATAACCAATTAAACCACGAGATGGAATTCTGAATTCTAAACGCGTACGACCAGATCCTTTTTGAACCATATTGGTCATAATACCTTTTCTCATACCTAATTTTTCAGTTACTGCACCCACAAAAGGGTCTTCGATATCGATTACCGCGTGCTCCATAGGCTCTAACTTTTTACCATCTACATTTTTAAAAATAACTTGTGGCTTAGATACCAGCAATTCAAAATCTTCTCGGCGCATTTGCTCAATTAAAACTCCCAACTGCAATTCGCCGCGACCAACCACTTTGAATGCGTCAGTTGCATCGGTTTTTTCTACACGAATAGAAACATTATATAAAAGTTCGCGCTCAAGACGTTCTAAAATTTTTCTTGAAGTAACATTCTTACCTTCCATTCCGGCGAAGGGCCCGTTATTAACTGAGAAAACCATCCCAACGGTTGGTTCTTCAACGGTAATTCTTGGAAGCGGTCTTGGGTCAAGAGCCGAGGTGATTGTATCGCCGATCGTAAAATCTTGAATACCGGCAATAATCGCCATGTCACCGGCGCCGATTTCTTGCACCGGAATCTGTGAGTTCACATGATATTGAAACAAAGCGGAAACTTTTACTTTTTGTTGTTTGTTTTCTTGAATACAAAGAACATCATCGCCGACTTTAATATGGCCCGCGCGCATACGCCCCATTGCTAAACGACCCACGTAATCATTATAACCGACGTTCGAAACCATCAATTGCAGAGGTGCATTTTCTTCAACTTTCGGAGGAGGAACTAAATTAACAATAGCATCATAAAGAACTTTTAAATTTCCGGTATTCACTGCCGGATCTAACGTGGCCATACCTTCACGTGCAATAGCATAGACTGTATGGAAATCACATTGTTCTTCGGTGGCATCTAAATCGATAAATAAATCGAAAATTTCATTGTGAACTTCTTGAATACGCGCATCGGACCTGTCGATTTTGTTTACCACTACGATAACTTTGATATTCTGCTCAAGCGCTTTTTTCAAAACAAACCGAGTTTGCGGAAGCGGACCTTCTGAGGCATCGCAAAGCAAAATCGCACCATCAACCATATTGAGCACGCGCTCAACTTCGCCGCCGAAATCGCTATGCCCCGGTGTATCGACTATATTGATTTTAATATCTTCATAAGTGAAGGATGCATTCTTGGCGGCAATTGTAATACCGCGCTCTTTTTCAAGATCCATAGAATCCATCAAGCGCTCTTCAACCGCCTGGTTTTCCCGAAATGTTCCCGCCTGCCTGATAAGATGATCGACTAAAGTTGTTTTACCATGATCGACGTGAGCAATGATGGCGATATTTCTGATTTTCTTTGGATCTTGTAGCATTTTTCTTCCTTCGTTAAAAAATATTAATAAACTATCCGTGGCCACCCATTAAGAATTCTTCGCCACTCGTATCTTGCTGCTCTATGTTTCCGATTGAACCGAAGAACTCTAGCGCACAAGACAGCACTTCGTCATTATTCTTAATTTGAAAAAAGGACTTTCTAAAGGCTGACGAACCTTGATAACCGGTCGAAAACCATGAAGCAAACTTTTTAAGCTGAATATTTGTTATATGCTCAGAGCTATGGACTCGAATAGCATCATTCAAATCTTTAAAAATTCCAGAATAGTTACGTTTTAAATCCTCTCTTAAGGACTCACCTTTGTATAAGCTTAATGCATCAGCAAAAATAAGTGGATTTTTGAGAGCTCCGCGTCCTATCAAAACTCCATCACAGCCAGACTCTTTCAATCGTAAAACAGCTTTTTGTGGAGTTAAAATATCGCCATTACCCAGTACAGGAATTTTAGCTTTAGCTTTTACTTCTGCAATAAAATCCCAATCAGCCAAACCCGAATATCCAGCGGCTCGGGTTCTTCCATGAATGGCCACCCATGTAATTCCTTCATCATAAGCCAGATTACAAACATCTAGGGCGTTACGAGAATTCTGCTCCCAGCCCGAACGAATTTTAATAGTAACTGGAATCTTGACCGCTTTTATGCATGCAGAAAGTACTTTTTTCATCAGCACTAAGTCTTTAAGCATAGCAGAGCCTGCACCTTTTTTTACAACTTTTGGAACGGGACAACCGAAATTAAGATCAATAAAATCAGCTCCATGCTCTTCGGCCACTAATGCGGCTTTAGCAATAAGCTCCGGGTCTTCGCCAAAAAGTTGGACGCCTATCGGCCTTTGAGTTTCATCATAACTCATGAGCGCCATAGTTCTTTCAGACTTGTACTCAATTCCGGCAGCAGAAATCAGCTCGGTTACCACCACGCTAGCATCCAATTTTTTCATAAAACTTCTGAAGGCGTGGTCGGTTATTCCGGCCATTGGCGCCAGCACAAAAGGATTTTTTTTCAAAGCCTCAAGTGGGTGAATACGAATAGGAGTAGATTGTGCCGACATAAGACTGCAGTTATGCCAAAAACAGGGCTAAAAGGTCAAGATTTCACAGATTTTTTGTAAATAGGTGATATACTAGAAATGGGAGGCGCTATGACGGCCAAGCTTATTGCAGCGTTGAGCATTATTTTGATTTTTTCAGCTTTTGCATTTGCTGAAGTCGGTGACCACATCGACTGGAAAGACTCTGAGGAGGTCGCCACAACGCAAGTGGTGTTCAAAGGCATGAAGGGAAACAGCCGAACCTATAGTCTTTATCCGATGAAAAATGGAAAAGTCAGCGAGATCGCCAATCGCTATAATGGTAAAGATGTGCTTAAAGAAACTGATCTCAAAGAAGCTCTATCTTTAGAAATAGACAGAGAAAAAGCCGTAAGTGAAATAAAAGCAGGTAAGTCGCGCTCTATAAAATCTAAGGCCGAAGACGCCTTTGATGAAATGGAAAATGGCCTTTCTGACGAAGACAGCTCACGGATTAATAATTTCATTAAGGAACTTCGGGAGCTTTAACAAAGCCCTATTAATTTCCAACTCCGCCGCCCGGCGCTTGGCCTTCTATCCCTGTACCCGTGGCACGAACTGCATCAGCACGACTAAGATGTTTTTGTACAATAGCTTGGGCTACTTGCCGATTTTCTGTAGGGTCTTTCCATTTTGTTGAACAAACATAGTCAAAAGTTTTCTTAGTACATTGATACAACTGACAATTTTTTTGACTGACATTGTATATTTCTTCCATGTTATGATTGAATGTTGAGATGCGACCGGTTTGAGTTTTTAGATAGCTTTCAGATTTATATTTATCTTCTAATTCTTTAGCTACATTTTTGAGCTTTGCTAAAGTCAATTCTGCACTTAAATTATCAGGCTGATTCTTATTACCTTCACAGCGTGATTCACAAAGTCTTGGTCTAACTTCTTCTCTAAATACATCTTTTTTAGAATAAATATACGGCGGTTCTTTCAGTGTTTTGCTTTGTCGTGCTGAACTACAAAACTTCTGAAGATCACTATATACACTGCCAGTTTTTTCGAGATCACCTCGTATGTGTTTGTTAAATCCGATCATACTTTGCAAAAACACCTCTGGATGCTGTTCAAAATTTTTATACTTAATTCCATTAAAATTTATACCATTTGCGGGATCGTTTATCTGAGCGGCTAAATATTTTAAAGCCTTGATTTCATCTTCTGGTGTTAAATTCAGATCACTGCCAAAAAGCGACTTGCCTTTAACGTATGAATTATTTGAAAATTCATTGAATTTAGCTCGATCTTCTATCTCTTTATCTGTAGCCTTCGGATTACGACGTACAAAATCTATAAAGCCAAAAAGCCGTTGATAATCCATACCTTTCGTAACTATTGAATCATCTAAATCTGTTTGATTATCGTTTGATGTAATGGATTGATTTTTCATAGCCTTCGCAAAGGCCACAGCTACTGCAGTATTTGTATGTTTGTAAAGTATTCTGTCTTCAATGACAAGCATGAGTGCTGGGTAACCATGGTCTTTGACAAACTGATGAGCTTCGCCATGGAGATTAATACCGATTTCAGCCTCTTTAACTTTATAATCTTTCTCCAACATTTGGATGGTCAGTGGATCAAGTTTATGAGCTGGCCCTGTTCTATCTATCGCATCTGCAATTTTATCAAGCTTCTGAGTAATCGGCGTGGTATCAAGATAATAAACATTTTTCTCATATGTGTTATTTTCGTAAAAACTAATACTATTCCCGCCTCTATAACCACCAAAAAAATTATCAAAAAAGCCGCCATAGGCCTTTATCTGAAATAAGCAACAAAAAATTAAAACGCTAATTAACTGATATCCTTGCTTCATTTTGTTAGCTCCTTATATTGAGACATCGCCTTTGCGCACTGTGTGGATTTTTCACCTTTATTGGTGCAGGTATCAATCGCAGTTTGTAATGCGACTTTTTGCTTATTTGCTTTAACTTTCAGATCGAATGAATCCATTTTATTAACTGGTTTTGATTTAGCTTTAGTATTAGCGTTAGCTAGAGGCTCGGGTTCTATCGCGCTCGCGTGCATCGCTGCTACTAGCATCAATATAACAAAAAATATTTTGTGCAAAAAAAATTTAAAACTCATCTCAGTTCTCCCATAGCATGTATCATTGTAAACTTATCGGTATTTTCATCAACGCCATTAACTCAAACACCATTAACTCAACTAAGGTCTTGTTTTAATCCATTACTCCAGCCAGGTGACTCGCCCCTGCATTACCCGAGGCGCCTTAGGTGGATTGTGATCTGGATATCCAATCGTCGTGGCACAAAGCAGTTCCAGTTCGCCTTTTTTGTATTCCTCAAGTTGATCAACGCCTAAAAAGCTATCCACCTCTTTTTGAATTTCAAGCGGCGCCCCCATCGTACAGCAACCTAAACCCTCAACCTGACAGGCTAGATTGATATTTTGTACGGCCATATAAACACTGCCGATGCTGGTGTAATGACGTTCTTCAGGCGAGTTATGAGCATAGGCAAAAATAATTACAGGAGCATGTCCCAAAGTGAAAAAAAATCTTTCAGTAAACTCATACAGCGAAGGCTTTAATTTTTTCTGGAGTACATCTTTTATACCCAACCAGGATTTTTGTGAGTATTTCAGATACTCATTACGCTTTTGACCTTGCACAACAAAAAATCGCCAGTTCTGAAAATTTTTGCCAGATGGCGCATGCGATGCCGCCGTTAAAATCCGTTCAAGCACCTCACGCGGTACTTCCTGTTGCTTATATTGTCTGATCGACTTTCGAGATTCGACAATCTTATAAAATTCGGCTGATAGTTCAGCATTGTTTATTTGACCCATGTCGCTGATTATAACAATATATACGAAAATGAATAAAGTGGATACTTCTACAAAAAATGAAAATCAGAAAAAAAATACGCGCTATGCGCTGATTTTACTGGTTTTTGCCATTATTGCCGCCGTTTTGTCGTCTTTGCCGATAGTGCAAAATAAGCTGAAAGCTTTATTTTATAAAGACAGCCGGCTGGTACTTGCCAAAGTCAGTGCTTTTTATGGTCATGATCAGGCCGAATATCTGATACTTAAAATTAAAGACTCAATGGGCATACAAATCGAAATTTATGAAGTAACCGGTAAAAAAAATACCGAAGAAAATACAGCGCAGTCGCAGCAAATTTTTAAACAAAAGTTCGAACTCGCGCAAGATTCTGATGCTTACCTTACACTTAATAAAAGCACGACGAATCTGGCGTTGTCTGATGTTGATAAAGATGGCCAGCTTGATATCTTGGCCCCCTCAGTAGATCGAAATGGAAATTTACGTCTGAATACATTTCGTTTCAATACAGAACTGAATAGCTTTGAACCTCTGGTGGAGTTAAATAACTAATTTATTTTTCTGATTTATTCGCTGGCTTATTTAAATCCCGCCAAGACTTATTTTTCCGCGCGCTTGAATTCATCTGAAACTGCTGCACAGCTCTATTGTGTTGCTGGATATTTTCAGAAAATACATGCGTGCCATTATTCTGACTAACAAAAAATAAATATTTAGTTTGTGCGGGCTGTAAAGTAGCCAGCAGAGCCTCTTTGCCTGGATTAGAAATCGGAGTCGGCGGAAGTTCGTAATTTGTGTAAGTATTATGAGGGGTCGCTGTCAGCAAATCATTTTTAGTAATATTGATCGGCATTTTTTTTAGTTTAAGTGCCATGCCATATAAAACTGTAGGATCGGTTTGCAAGCGCATTTTTTGTACCAACCGATTATGAAAAACCGAAGAAACCAGTGGCCTCTCGAAACCTGCGCCAGTCTCTTTCTCAACAATGCTGGCAAATGTTACTATTTGGTTTCGCGTCCAGCCCAAATTTTTTGCCAGTGGTTCAATCTCCTGCCATACGCTTGTGAACCGGCCTACCATCTGGGTCAGTATGGATTTTGTGCTCTCAAATTTAGTGATTTTATAGGTCTCAGGATATAAATAACCCTCAAGACTATGCAAATTTTCATTTAATAAAGATTTAATAAATTCTTTATCATAAACCAGCTTAAAGAAATCTTCCTGCGTACTGATGTTTTTTTCTTCAAAAATCTTTGCAATATCAAATACATTAAAACCCTCTGCAATCGTAATACTACGTGCTATACTTTTACCGGAAACAATCACCGACATAATTTCAATTGGCGTCATGGCACGATTAAGTGAATACTCTCCCACTTTAAATTTAGAAGCTAGGCCCAAGGCTTTAGCATAGATCTGAAAACTTTTTGAATTACGAATTAAACCTTTTGCTTGAAGTTCATTTGAAATCACAGTTACGGTCGCGCCAGGTTTAACATCAAAAACAATTTCGGCTGTATCGAAACTTACTGGGGCCCTTAACAGCTGATATCCAAAAAATAATACAACAACAGCTGCGGCGATGACTAAACTCAATACACCGACAGTCGCAACTGTAATTTTTTTATTCTGTTTTTGAGTTGGCTTATTAGTCAAGACTAACCCCGGGAAGTAATTTTGTTTTATCAAGCGGCGACAGGTCTTCAAGACTTGCCATCGGAACAGTACAATACTGAATTGCGAAATGTGCTGAAGGCCTATCGTTTCCGGATTTTCCCATACCACCAAAGGGCAATCTTGAGCTTGCGCCATTAGTGGTGCGATTCCAGTTAAGCAAACCAACTCGTGCCTTTAATAAAGCCGTATCATAAAGCTCTTTATTTTTTGTAAATAAGGCCATCACCAGACCATAACCTGTTGAATTAACAATTTCCATAGACTTATCAAAATCACTAGATCTGTAGATGGCCACATTCGGGCCGAAAATTTCTGTTTTCTGATAAAGCGACTCGGGATCAAAGCTTTTAACTAAGTGAATGCTGGGAGTCACATAGTGGCCTTTATAATCGAGCTCAAGAACTTTTCCCCGCATTAAACACTCTCCGTTTTCGCGGTTGGCCATTTCTTGAAAGCGAATATATTTTTCAACGGCAGTTCCGTTGATCAGTGGCCCCATAAAGGGATTCTTTGACCAGTGCCCGATCGTTAATTTTTTTGCGGCCTGATAAAATCGATCTGTAAATTGATCTGCGATTTTATCATGTACAATAACCCGTGAGGTTCCCGAGCATCGTTGCCCAGTCGACATATAGGCGCCAACTAAAGTTTCATAAATGGCCTTATCAATATCGGCATCGTCCCATATCACGGTGGCATTTTTGCCGCCCATTTCGAGCGCCAAAATTTTCCAGTAATGGTTAAGAGTTTCTTGTTTTATTTTTAGACCAACTTCGTAGGAGCCCGTAAATAAAATTCCGTCCACAAGTTCGTGCGCAACTAGTCGGCGCCCAGTTTCAGCTTCACCGTATACCATATTAAAAACACCAGATGGAAATTCGGCCTTTTCAAACATTTGCGCATAAAGCTGTGCTACTGCGGGAGTTTGATCGGATGGTTTATACACAACTGTATTTCCGGCAATCAAGGCCGGAATTATATGGCCATTAGGTAAATGCGCCGGAAAGTTAAAAGGCCCAACAACGGCCATCACTCCCCTTGAGCGGTAGCGAATAACACCGTCCACTTGCGGAAGTGCATTTGTAATGCGCTCTTCCTTAATTAATTTTATAGACTCATTCAAAGTTATATCAATTTTTGCAGCTAAGGCTTTCGCCTCTGTGGTAGCATCCCAAAGGGCCTTACCAGTATCACGCGCGATAGTTTTAGCCATTTCTGATTCATAAGATACAAAAACATCTTTTAATCTCAGTAAGTAATTTTTTCGATCGTTCAATGTAAGCTTGGCCCAAGGTAAATAGGCTTCTTTTGCAGCTCTACACGCCTTATCAACATGATCGAGTTGATACGCAACTGTCATGACGTGATCACTTAAATCAGACGGACTGATATCTTTAAACTGACCATCAGACTTTGAAATTTTAAGAAATTTACCTGCAATAAAATCACCCGAGAAAGCTATTGGCTCTATATTCATGTGGTCCTTCTTCCATCATAGTTGAACGGAGTTACAAATACTTCCTGATCTAATTGTGCCTTTAACAGTTCACGCGATTTATTTGGAATAGAAACCACACCATCACGAATTTCGTAGCCCGTCACAATGCACCGGAAATCATTAGAACCAAAACCTACAAGCCCCTGAGACTTGAAGCTAGCATCTGCAAACTCACCTAATAATAATTTTTTACCCATTTTTATCGGCAATACTTCTTTTGTTTTAGCACCATAATGTGGCCCACCATCAAATGGATCCACCTCATCTAAATACTCAAATCCGATTCCTTCAAGCAGATGTTGCGCCGGTTTAGTGGCCTCGCCCACACGGCCCAGTACAAGCCTGGCCTTGGCATCCAGCAAACTTAAATAAATATCTTCTTCTGGAAAAAGTGCCTCAATAAATTCTTTATTGGTTTGCGATAACATATCAGCCTCTTGGTAAGGCAGGCCCGTAAATCTACGTCCAAGTGCTTCCCAAAACTCACTGCGCCCTTCTTCTGTTAACGGTGGCGTTAATTCACAGAGTATGCGGTCTTCAAATCGATCGGGATTTAAAGCCATATAAACAAAACGACCTAATGAAATTTGTCGTCCTAACTTTTCAGGACGCCGACGATACATTTTATCAACCAACAAACCACCGATTTCTGTAGGCCCATCCGCATCAACCTGAAAGCGCAAAACCTGGTGTATAAAACCTAAGCCCAAATCTTGCGAAAAATGGTCGCGCTTTAAAATTTTAAAATAACAATGTGGAACCTCTTCACTTCCATGTTTAGCAATTATTAAAGAGCTGCCGACCACCATGTTTTCTTCAGTGTCTTCAACGACAAATAGATACTCGGATTTATTTTTTGGCAGCTCTCCAGCGAAGGAGGCCTTACTTCTTGCAATTTTTTCTGCAAGTACTTTTTTATCTCCGGGAAGGTTCAGTAAATTAAACTGCTTAGCTAAATCAGTCAGCTGCAATAAATCATCAGTTTTAACAGCTCTAATAATAAAACTCATAAACAAAACCTTTCGACCATTTGTTCATAAAAATGGGTCGCCTTTTCTAGATCTTCTATTTTAACATGCTCTTCCGGGGTATGCACATTACCCTCCCGAACTCCTGGACCAATACAGATACATTCGATGTTCATACGCGTAAATAGGCTGGCCTCATTTGTGGAAGCCAGAGTTTTACAGTCAGAGTTCATTCCCATTTTTTGTAAAATACTTTGTGCTGATTTAACCAAAACCGAATTTTCATTAGTTCTAAATGGTTTTTTATAATCAGTAATTCTGAACTGTGCGCCGCACTCCTCGCAAACTTTTTGAATTTTTGACATCCAGATTTCATATTGCTCTTGATTGATATTCGGCAAAATGCGACAGGAGCCGCCAATCAACAAACTGTCATCCGTGGTACGAATAATCCCTACACTTAAAGTCGAAAAATTAGGTTCAAATTCGTTATCTTGAAACAGCCTCATATCGTTTTCAACTTCTTGCAAGGCCCTGTAAATTTTATTGAGCTTAACCAAACAAAGATTTTTAACGTAGGAAACCATATCAAGTTCAACCATAGCTTGATTTGGAATCATATTAAAACGTGTTCCACCATCAGCTTCAATTAGAACCATATTCTCTGGCATTTTTTGCAGAAAATCGAGCATCTTTTGAATGGCATTATCACCCAAATGAGGTGTTGAAGAATGAGCGGCGCGACCAGAAAACAATTTCGTCTGAGTCATCGTTGATTCGGCAAGATTTCTTGAAATTTTATATTTTTTTTCGTCTTCACTGATTGGAATACGTATTTCAACCATTGCAAAACCTTTGGCCGCCTTAATTATGCCAAGGTTGCTGGTTTCGCCGATTAAAGCAAACCTCGCGTTGATTTTATTTTTTCTAATCAACTTAAGCGCTCCCTGCATTCCCGTTTCTTCACCGAAGGTGCCAACAAGTACCGGTTTTAAAGAGTTAAATTTTTTACCTTTAATTTTTTTTAAGGCGTTTAATTTACACAAGAAATCGAGCTTAATCTCTGCCGCACCCAAACCATATATTTTAGATTCTTCAATAACAGCATCATACGGGTTAAAATCATTTTTTTTCCAAAGTGAAAAGTTGCCCGGATCTACCGTATCTAAATGCGTTTGCAATAAAAATTCATTATCGCCCGGCTTAAACTCTTCAGTTCGTATAATAATATTGGCCTGGGTTACGCCATTCTGTATTTCATGCATAACTTCAACAACGAAGCCGGCCTCTTGAGCTAAGCCCGCCAGATAATCAACAATCTGGGTGGTTGAGCTTGTCGGACTGCTGTCCAATGAAATTAATTTCCGGCAGGTTTCAATTAACCCTGCTCGCATGCCCTCGACTGAACTCAAATTAAATTCCTTCTAGAATTGTTTTTTCAACAATTTGTAAAGCCAAATCAATTTCGTGATTTTCAATTGTTGCTGGCACTAAAAATCTGATTCTGACCGGATCTTTTCCACAACTGAATACTATTAGACCATTATTAAAAAGTTTTTTTATCAAAGCTTCGACTTGTTCTTTTTTTCCGTCAAAAGGAGTAAAGGCAATCATCAGCCCCATGCCACCAGCCTCTTGAACCAAGCCCGAACAACTTGAAATATTTAAATTATTCAGACCCTCGACAAAACGATTATGAATCTGAGCTATACGCCCTTTGGGCCCTAAGTACCCCTCTTCAAGCATTTCAATAATAATGTAAACTGGAAAGCGTGTACCACGAAGT
>ERZ1292633.3660-Hain-H41-02um-R1-3660-length-14779-cov-4_pt1 | contig 14779 bp, 16 predicted proteins | sample MGYA00564406_ERZ1292633 | MGnify/ENA primary metagenome ERZ1292633 (study PRJEB36523, sample SAMEA6512639) | groundwater metagenome | collected 2019-01-08 | study: AquaDiva: Metagenomics assemblies of 32 groundwater samples
TGATATATTTAAAGTCGGCCCCTACTACATTGTAACTGGCAATTCTGTAAAAGCTTTCCTTGTCATATTGTTTTTGCCTTTGGAAAAAATTACCTTCAATAACATCGGCTTTGCTGTTGGTAAATTTTTCAATCTCGCTTTTCCACTGGTATTTCAGCGAAGTTGGGCAAACAATAAGGACTGACGTAATGCGAAACTCTTTTTTTAACAGTTCGGCCTCGCCTATGGCCTGCAGGGTTTTGCCCAGGCCCATTTCATCGGCAATCAAAGCCCTCCCCGCCCTGGCCGCAAACAGTATACCCTGTTTCTGGTAAGGATATAACCTGGTTTTTAGAAGTTTGTCAAAATATTTATTACCGATTTCGTCTAAAATTACGCTACGGTCTCCGTCATCCCGAAGTTTCAAAATAAAATCCATCGCGTCATCGTAACAGCGAAAGTCAGGGCTAATGCTGGCCGCTTTGGCAAGGAAGTTCTCAATGTGGTTAACCGCGGCCGGAAATATCTGGTGCTGTCCATCAAAAAAATCTTTGGCCAATTTTTGATATTTTTCTTTATTCTCTTTTCCAATCCGCAGGCACACCTGTCGTTGTTGCCCATATTTTAAATATAGCGAAGAGTAAACCGGTTGATATTCCTCTTCCAGCAATGCAGCCAGCTTTTTATTTTTACCGACTTCAAACAGTATGGCTTCAATATGCTTGCATGTTCCAAGTCCGTTGGTCTTAAAATCCATACAGGTGCAAAAGTTAGGGCCGGGTTTGCCACTACGCAAAGCCACTTTGTAAGAACCTCCGCTAAGTAGATTTTTTACCGAATAATCGCCGAACACCGGATGCTCCCCGCCCAGATATTTGATTGTAAATTTTTGTTTCCCATCCCGCGCGAACTGCCTGCGCAACTCCGTCTGCCACTGCTCCACCGTCATTTCTTCGGGCTTCTTATGATAAGGCACTTTGGCTTGTTTAGACTTTTTGTGGTATTTGGGCATAATTTTAAAATTCAATTTTATCAATAGTTGCAATACTGTTCCATACCCTCTTTAAAAGTGTCTCTTAAATATTCAACAGCTTCTTTTAGCTCTATTTCATCACCATCCTCTTCCTGGAGGAGGTATTTATTTTTTATCAGCCACTTATAAAGATTTATTGTGGCGCCGCAAACTTTTTTGGCGGCATCACGCCCGCAGGCCACCTTCTTCGGGTAGAAATACCCTATAAATTCCGCAAAATTTGGCGCGTCTAAAATTTGAGGCCCAAATAGGTCGCAAAACTCCACTCCCTTTTCGTAAGCCTCGTCAAATTCTTTTTTGTCGGCTTCGCTTAAACCACTATGGCCATAACCGTTCAAACAGTGTTCCAAATATGCGATGGCGTCCTGATGATATTTGTAAGTCCTGGGAGCCAATAACTTTTCCTGCTCCTCGAGATATTCCTTAAAAATTTGCTTAATAGTTTTTTCCATAAAACGATAAGTTTATCTGCCAATGAAATATTCGTAAGCTTCGTCTGCCGCAGAGATTATTTTTTGAAAATCGTACATAATTTGCTCTTGGTTCCATTGGGCTGGAACTTTTGCATTATGGGCACGTGCGTGGGAAACCAATCCGTATTTGGCAATATCACCAAGTCTTGGAGTTTCCCCGTAATATCGGGATTCTGGTTTTTTTAGCAATCCGAAACGTCCTGTGTGTTTGCCCGCAATTATTTCTTGTTTAATAGGTTTATGGATTGCCGCGTATTTTTCGTTTGCGGTTTTCCAAGCGAGGTTTTCATCGGGATTACTTGGGAGATGTCCTGCTTCGTGCATACCAACGTGCATCCATTCTTGGCCTAACAATAAAAACCCCATTCCCATATACATATTTCTGACATCTTTGCCGAAAGCGGCGGCCGTAGCAGGGTCTACCCCTATTTCTATCGCCCATCTGTTGATAGTTGGATGGACAATCAAAGTTAAGTCGTTAGGGACAGCAAAAAGTTCTTCTAAAGAAACTTTTTCTGAAAACTTATAACCATTTCTCCCCTTAGCAGCTGTTCCATAGGAACCAGTGTAACCAAAAACGCCTTTTTCTGCACCTTTACCTTCCGTGATTGGCTCCAGGTTTAGCAAAAAATAATTTTTACCCGAAGGCCACGCTATTTGTATTCTCGGAGCCGAATTTCTGCCTATTTCTATAGTCTCAAGTTCAGCATTGCCACTGGTTCGACTAATTTCTCCTTTCCGCATTAGCCTATCCAGTACTTCCCTGCTTTGCCGCTCAGCCTGTTCTGCATCACTATCAAAAACCTGCTCGGGGGTTCTTAGCAGTTCTCTAGTCTCCGATGATATTTCCGGTCCTCTGGGTCCTCGTTCACTCATAATGTAAAAATTAGTTATGCTCTTTGCTTTTATAATCCGCGATAATCTTTTTCCGTTCTTCTTCAGTTATATCGCAAGCCTCGGTATCGTGCCTAATAACCCCGCACAAATCCGAATAGCCGCCGTCCGGCAGGACAATTCTTTTGTCGCATTTGGAACAATAGGTGGGCTTAAAGGCCGGGGGCTTCGGCATTTTTTTAAAGTTGTATCCATTGGTGCCGTACCAAGCGCACATTTCTGGTGTGTTGCTGAAATCGGCCACACATTCCTTACAGGTTGTCCAGTCGCCCTTGTGTTTTTCTTCGTGATGATGGGGGCACAGGGTAAATCGTCGATGGTTTCGGGAACAACAGTTTCGAGCGTAAGAAAATATTACGTAATTGCCTTCGTCGTCGCAAATCCAGTTGCCGCAACAGGCGGTTTTGGTAAGTTTTTTGCGCGCGTTGCCGCATAGACCGCAACGTGATTTTGTTATTTTTTCGATTGTTGCCTTAGTCATATATTTGAAAAGGTTAACTATTTATAATAATATACTATCAAATAAGGGCTTAATTGTAAATATTACATTTATTAGATTGGGTCAAATTATATTATAAACCAAAAAAAGCTGCCGACTTAACAAATAAGCAGTCTTTTTTGGTGGGGACTTTTTAGCTAAGTTTTGAATTTATTTCTGTAAGAATTATTTCAACTTATAACGAGGACCAATGGGATTTTAAACGCCAGCTTACTGAAAATTGTCGTAAATATTAAAAAATAATCAGTAAGCACGAGCCTATCCCAAAGGACAGTCCTCAAGTTAACTCATTTTAAACGGCCAGTCTAGTTAAATTCTCTATGTTCCGATTTTTGAGACAAGATGCCAAAATAATGGAATTTCAGTTAAAATGTTATTGTCACAACAGCCCCATAAGCTATTTTTTAAAGTCTTGGGTTACAAAATGAAAACTATCCATCGGAGTTTTGGTTTCCGGCAGAATTGAGGAAATGATAACATCGTTGCCAAAAAAACCGGACAGGGTATCCCCTTCTTTAGCAAACAGCTTTTCCTGTTGCATTACCCCGGCCTCAGCTTTCCCCACAAATACCGGCAGGTACTTCTTAGAGCCTAACGTTACCGGTAGTAAGGCATTGCTCCCGATGCTATCAATAAACGCTGAGGGAATATTAGTTGCGGAAATCACATAGAACAGTTTTAATTCCGCGCCGCTAATTTTGGCAAATCCTTCCGCCACACTCGCCACTTGAGTTTCTCCCTCAATAATATGCACGTTGTCCAAAAACGTTCCGGTGGGTTTTAAGATGCCGACAATCTTCATACGGGACACGCCGAAAAAGTTAGTTAGCGTATCGCCGGGTTTTTCAAATAATTTTTCTTTAAGCATCATCTCCGCTTCGCTCGCGCCAACAATCATTTCATCTTTTCCTAAACGATTCTGTCCGGCTTGAATCGGCAAATCTATTACGCCGCTGGAACTAATTACGAAAAACTTTGGATTTGTTTCCGCGTAGTTAATTTTAATTACTGATGCGGCAACTAGTTGTTGCGCCTTGCTAACAACTTCCGGACTGGCGGTTTGAACAGCCATAGCGGTTACCGGCTCAGCCATACGGCTGCTAAATTTGGCAAACTCAAAAAAGACCAAGGAGAAGAATATTACCATAACCACCGGCGCAAGTAATGAAATCCAATTTCGTTTACCGGGCTTAAAGAACCTTAAAGTAAGAGAGTTGGTAACTACGGACACTGAGCTTAAGGCCATTGCCAAACCTGCCAATTCCGGTTTTAATACCAGCCCAAAAGAGGCAAACAAACGGGCGGCAATCGGAATTCCCACCACGTTATAAAATAAAGCGAAAAACATATTCTGCTTTATTTTTGTCATAGTTTCCCGGGAAAGCTGAATAGAATTTACCACGTCATTTAAATCATTCCTCATAATAACAATTCCGCCGGTTTCCATTGCTACGTCCGTACCGTTTCCCATAGCAATGCCTAAATTTGCCTGAGCCAAAGCCGGCGCGTCATTAATCCCGTCGCCGACCATAGCGACTTTTTTATTTCCCGCCTGTAGTTTCTTAACTTCATTTGCCTTGTCTTCCGGCAGAACTTCGGCAAGCACATTAGTAATCCCCACCTGGCCAGCAATTGCCCGAGCCGTGCGTTCGTTGTCGCCGGTAATCATATAAACAGCGATCCCCATTTTCTGAAGCTTTTCTACAGCGGTTTTGGAGGTTGTTTTCACGGTATCCGCTACCGCAACCATACCAACTAAAACCTCTTTGGTTCCCAGTAACATGGCAGTTTTTCCGTTTTCTTCCAACCGCGATTGTTTTTTACCAACTTTTTCAATATTTAACACGGCAACACCTGTCATCATTTTTCGGTTGCCTAAATAATAAGTAACTCCGTTAATCTCGCCCTGAACTCCATGACCGGGAACCGCGTTAAAGTTTTTAACTTCCAACAATTTCACGCCTTCTTCCTGAGCGTGGCTGTAAATTGCTTCGGCCAAAGGATGTTCGGAAAGTTTTTCCAAACTCGCGGCAATTTGTAGGACATCGTCTTCGTCTTTTTCTGAAAAACTTACCACATCAGTTACTTCCGGCTTGCCGTAAGTTAGAGTACCGGTCTTGTCAAAAATCATTATATTAATTTTACACGCGGCCTCCAGCGGCTCTCCGCCTTTTACTAATATGCCATTTTCCGCGCCTTTGCCGGTTCCCACCATTATCGCGGTGGGTGTAGCAAGTCCCAAAGCGCACGGGCAGGCTATTACAATTACCGCGGTAAAGGCCATTAAGGCAAAAGCTAAGGTGGAGCCTAATAGAAAAAACCAAACTAAGAACGTGACAATGGCAATTATAATTACCGCCGGAACAAACCAAGCAGATATCTTATCCGCGACAGCTTGAATTGGAGCTTTTGACCCTTGAGCCTCTTCCACTAAGCGAATAATTTGCGCGAGCACCGTTTCACTGCCAACTTTGGTTACTTCAAATTCAAAACTGCCGGTCTTATTTATTGTCCCGCCTGCCACGTTATCGCCGACTTTTTTCTCTACCGGCAAGCTCTCGCCGGTAAGCATGGATTCATCCACCGCTGAATAACCTTTGGTTAAACGGCCATCTATGGGAATTTTTTCACCCGGGCGGACAATAACTATGTCTTTATGAATCACCTGGTCAATGGCAATATCTTGGGTAATGCCATTTCTAATTACGCGGGCGGTTTTAGCTTGCAGGCCCATTAGTTTTTTTATGGAATCGGAGGTTTTGCCTTTTGTCCGTACTTCCAGCCATTTACCCAAAATTACAAATGTAATTAAGAAGGCGGCGGTTTCAAAGTACAGGTCCTGAATTTTTCCGCCATTTAATCCTATTACCGTTTTATTTGTAATTGCAAAAGTCGCAAACGTCACCAAGCTGTAAAAATATGCCGTGGATGTGCCAATTGCAATAAGACTGTCCATATTAAAAGTCTTCATGCGTAAAGCCGACCACATCCCTTTATAAAACCCTTTACCCATAATAAACTGAACCGGGGTGGACAAGATTAACGAGACAATCCCGACATAAGGTAAAAAAGTAGCTTTTCCCGGCATCCAATTAAAGAAATCAAAAAACATGAAGTACAACATTGGAGCGCTCAGGACGGCGCTAATGACAAACTTTTTAAAATACGATTTTATTTCCGCTTGTCTTTTTTTAGAATCATACTCCGTATCTTTGGCGTCGACTTCTTCCGCTTTATAGCCGACCTTTTGCACCGCGGCAACTAAAGCAGATACTTTTACCTGTGAGCTGTCAAAAGTTATCACTGCTTTTTCGGCCGCGAAATTTACATTGGCCTGAGCTACACCGGAAACTTTTTTCAACGACTTTTCAATAATTCCGGCGCAGGAAGAGCAGTGCATGCCGGAAAGAGACAAGCTAATTTTACGATTTTCCCCGCTTTCCCGCACTGGCATTAAAACAGCGGGCGCGGGTAGCTGAACTGCTTCCTCTTTTAAAAAACCCTGATTGCTGGCTTGATGCATAGAATGGTCTTCTGTTACTGTACTCTCGTATCCGGCTCGCTTAATTGCCTGAACAATATCCGACACGGTAACCGAATTTGAAGTTGTTTTCAGTATGCCTTGTCCGTCTTTTGCGGAAATTTGTACTGCTGTAACTCCAAGCAATTCTTTTAATTCCTCTGTAACCAAGATTTCGCAAGACTGGCAATGCATACCTTGAACATTTAGCTTATACGTATTTTCCATAAATAATAGTTACTAATTAAATTGAATGAACTTTATACCCGGTCCCTGCCAAAACTTCTTGAAGCTCTGGTATCTGCACCTCCCGGCCGGCGTCCAATTCCCCCGTTGCTGTATTGCCGTCCTGTTCTAGCCGAACCGAAATGACATCTTTTATTTTACTTATTTTCATTTGCGAAACTTTTCCGCAAGCGGAACAGTTTAGATTTGTAAGTTGAAATTTTGTTGTGTTCATAAATATTTTGTTAATTAATCACTCACCTTACGTAGCTTTTAAAAATCATTAAGCTTTTTCCCTTGAAGGCTGCCTTCTGGCGCGAAAGGATATTAATAGGCCCATTGATTGATTATTCGTCATTTTTCCAAACATCACATTGGTATCCGCCAGAAGGCAGCCTTCAACAGCGCGTAAGGTGAATTAATCAGTTACAATAAACTTCCCCCGATACATACCCATAGAGCAAGTAAAAGTGATTTCCCCTGTCCGGGTGGGAGTAAATTCAATTATATTTTCTCCGCTCTTTAAGGCTTGCGCAATGTTGTATGCGGGCATACTTATATATGCCGCGCAGGTATACTGGTTGGTGGAATTAATTATCCACCTTACGGTGTTGCCCTTTTTTACCGTAAATTGATTTGGACTATAGCCTGAGCCGCCTTGAGTCATCCGCACTTCCTGAACTGTACCAACAACAAGTTGATTACCAGAAGGTTTTAATTCAACATTAAGCTTCTCCGCCTTTGGCGGGAATACAATTAAACTGGCATTGGAGACATTAAATACACCTAAGAAAATTACCGCCAGACCCGCTGTGGCAAAAAACATGCGGGCTTTGGCGCCCTTAAAAGCGGAAGACAAACCGCCAATACTCAACAGTCCCGGCGCGGTGCCTAAAGCAAACAAGGACATAATTAACGCGCCTTGCACTAAACTGCCTGTAGAAACTGCGTAAAGTTGCATAGCTTGCGTAAAACCACAAGGTAAAAAAAAAGTTAACGTGCCGCCAAAAAACGCGCTTTTATGACTGTACTCTTTTGCTTCCTGTTTTATCCCAAACAATCTGGAAATAAATTTAGGTAAAGTAATGTTAACTTTTTGTAAGACAGGAAATATTTCAATTAATTTCAGCCCCAATAATATCATTACCCCTCCTACAAAAAGAGTTAAAATGCCAAGCGATTTTGGAGAAGGCTGCAGTGCCGAACCTAATACCCCAATAATACCGCCTAAGACCGCGAAGCCCAATATCCTGCCGAGATTAAAAAACAAATGCGGGCGAAACTTCTGCAAAGGAGTGGCTTCCGGGTGCATTTCGGAATGACGAGCAGACAAGGCTAATACTAAGCCGCCGATTAATGCCATACACGAAGAAACACCGGCTACCAATCCAACCAGTCCGGCCATAGCAATGCTTTTTTGGTTTAAGTTTTCAGCGATACTGGAAACTCCAAACATTTGCGCCGCAATAAACAAAACCAGTAAAATAGCGCCGGCATTAATTAAATAGTAATAGTCCCTGGGGTTGCGGGAAAACCAGTGTTTTGTATCTTCCTGCTCGACAGTGTACCCGGCATTTTCCACCGCCTTGCTAATCGCGTTAAGAGATGGCCTGGCGTTTTCGTACCAAATCTTGGCTCTGCCAGAGACATAGCCGGATTCCACTTTTTTTACTCCCGGCACTTGTTTTAAATTTTCTTCAATTAACAATTCGCACGACTTGCAATGCATTCCCTTTATCGGGATAATTAATTTTTGCATAAGAATTTTTAATAGTTTAAGCTGACAACAAAAAACCTCTGCTCAACGCAATGGATCCTTATAGGGTTGTTGCCAAATGACATTTTGTCTGAAATTCCATCTCAAAAGCCCATTCGGCAACAGTCCTCTTATGCCAAAACTTTAAAAAAGTTTTACGCAAAAATTAAAGACCGCTTTACGCCAAGGCAAAGGCAAAGGAGTAAGAAGGGTCTCTTTTTTCAAATAATGTCAGCCAAAAACCAAGTTGGTGGAAAAAAGCAATTATCGATTCATCATAAAGTTGTCGTAAACGGGATTTGGAAAATCTTTGATAATTTGGAAGCTTCAATACTAAGGAGAAAAACAATCCTAAAAATAAACCCACTGTAAACAATAGGGACATAATTCCTGGATTAACAATAGATGTTTGAATAGAATTTTGAGCAGCGCTAATGCAATGATCCAGACAAGACAAATCATTCACAGGCATACTACAATCGATAGAATTACAACTGAGTGATATTTGGGCTTCTTCCATATTACTTTTATGACGCTTAAACCCCACACTCAAAATAGTAATGCCAACCACGGCAATAGCCAAGCAAATAACTATAGCATTTTTAATGCTATTGTTTTGTATAAAATTTATCATTAACGATATTGTATCATAGTTGGAGATGTATTTAAAGGATTTTTCCTAGTTTTCAATGGTCTGAACAAACCGTGGGCTTGTGTCATTCTTTTAATTGGGCTCAGCCCGACTTAGGCCAGCATAATGCTACAGGATTTTACGAGGCGGAAGTTTACTACGACGAGTAAAACCAGAGTGATATGGATGGAAATGAATTCCATCCAGACACTGTTCAGGAAAATAACGAAAAAATTGGCCAAAGTCGCTTGCCGGGACGCGGACTCCTCCCGTCCTAAAAGCAACGAGCGCGTAAGTCCTACTCAGAATACTTTGGTAAACATGTAAACTAGCGAAAGAGCAGCTATAAAGCCGATAATCCAACGAGATAATGAAATAGTAGGGATTTTTGTTTGAGTGGCATCCGGAGAATTTTCCGAATGCTTTTTATTCTTATTGTGAGGACTACAGCAATTCATAAATTTCCTTTTCCGCCGTGGGCGGATCCGCCAAAATGCCCATTGGACATTTTGGCGGACTTGTTAATTACTTATTAAGCCCGGCAATTTTTTGACTAATCATGTCGTTATTAATAGCCATATTTGGATCATCATAGACGAAACGGACAACACCTTGTTTGTCCAATACTACATACGAGTGTCCGGGATTGGCACCTTTGTGCATAGAAGATGCTACGTTCAAAAGGCCAAACTGGCGTGATGCATTGCCTCCCTGGTCAAACAGTATTGTGGCTTTGGCTAAGTCCGGCATCTTGGTAAGAGCTTCCTGCCATTGGCTCGGTTGATCCGTTACTACGGAAAAAGCAATGGTATCCTGATTGTTGAAGCGAGAATCTGTGCCAAGCTGAGCCACCTGGTTCCAGCAAGCCGGGTAGCACATAATTCCTTCGTTAAAGAACAGCACGACGTTTTTCCCTTTTAGGCTGTCTAAAGAGTAAGACTTGCCGTCCTTATCAAATAATTGAACTGATGGCATTGGTTTGCCCACAAGATTGTTAAAATCTCCGGTGGTCGCGGTTTGATTACCGCTTGTCGGGCTGTTACTGGACCTATACAAAGCCCAGCCGACAAACATTACGAATAGCGCGACAAAAATCATTACGATTGCGCTTTTCTTGTTATTGTTCTGATAATTATTATTTTTCACCCCGTTAGAAATTTTGTTCATAATTGTATGAGTTAATATGAGAGATTAATGCAACCATGAGGAGATCCGTTATCGGTTCTGTAAATTTCTAACGGGGCTCATGGTTTTTAGATTGTTTAATGAATAAGGCTACTAGGCCAATAAAAATGGCCACAATTATTATTGCCCAGACAAAATTTGGAACAATGGAGGTCAATTTGCTAATTTTTGTTTGAAAGCCGGCTAAAGACAGGTTCATCTCAAGCTGGTAATCACTTCTCATTGCCACCTGATTATTCCAAGCCAGGTAAGTAATGTAGCCACCCATGCCAAGGAATATCAATCCGGAAATAAGTTCAGAGATTGTAATAGTCCAACTATGTCCAAATAATTTCATCTGTACGGTCTTCTTAACATTGGCCAGCTTTTTTGCCAAATCTACTTTATCCAGAAATACCGAGACGATGAATAACGGCAATACCATGCCAATGACGTAAGCCAAAGTATAAATTAGCCCCCAAATAACTTTGCCGCTCGCGGCGGACAAAGCCAGCACCCCGGCTAAGACCGGGGCGCAACAGGTCGTGGCAATGGCCGAGAATATCCCGAGCACATAAATAGAGGTTACATGCTTCTTGAAGCGGTCACGCACGGAAGTCGGTGTGCTAAACCCCTTGCCAAACAACATGGATATCCCCAAGAAAATTAGGAACAGTCCTCCAAGGGTGAATATCTGGTTATGGAACCGGCTAAACTGCGCCGCGAGTAGTGTAGCTCCTAAACCGATAGGCAGGAATACTGTCAAAATTCCCAAAAAAAACACAAAAGTCATGGAGTAAATTTTGTATTTTTCCTTAAAGATGTTTCCTAAATAGGAAGGTAACAGCACGGAAATACAGCAAGGCGCGAACAGAGCCGCGACTCCGGCAACAAAGGCCGCTATTAATGATGTAGTAACTAATGTTTCCATAATAATTATTTAAGTTGATCGGGTGAATTTTTATTCTCTTCCGGAGGAGCAGCATCAGGGCGTTGGTTGCCGCCATGCCGCTTCCTCATTTGCCAAAAATGATAGAGAAACATGGCTAAAGCAGCCGCAACTATCAGCCAGCCCCATAAGCCTTGTATGGACAGACCTTTTCCGGCTATGAGTAAAAATACCAAAGGTACCAAGCAACAAATTGCCATCATCCACATCATACTGGAGCTATTATTGTCGTTATGATTGTGCATAAGAGTTGAGGTTATGGATTTTAATTGGATATGCTTGTTAATCCTAAGTTTATACTCCGCATCCACCCTTGCTCTGGGGAGCTTGCTGCGGTTGTGCCTGTTGCAGCAATTTCTGGTATCCCTGACCAGAAGAGTACTGGGCAGAAAGTACAACTTGAGGGTCAACTTTGCTCCAGTCAGTTCCTTTGCTCTTAAAATAAGAAGCAATAGTCAAATAATTGTCCGGGAACCAATACGAGTTTACTGCCAGGGCATATTTGTACATATCAGCTTTACTCAATCCTTGGGAAGCCATGAGTTCTAAAAGCCCTAACATGGCCATACCGTGGTTGCAGTCCGGAAAGTGTGTTGAGTTGCCACAGCAGGGGCGGTAAATATTTTTTGATACTTCTTCGACCATCTGTTGCTGTCCGGCGGTTAAGCGGATAAACATATGTTTGGAATAGTGATCCATTGTATTGCCCGTGGCTAGTGTCCAGCCTCCGGTTGACGCAAACTTGGCGGCTCCGCCATATTTAGGATCTTGCATTTCGCCGGTTTCCAGTATTGAGTTTTTATTGCCCAGGCCTAAAGCCCAAAGCAGGTTTAAGATAGTGCCGGAATTTTGCGTTGTAATTGTAATTTTCCCGTTGCCGCCCGCAGTCAGCATCTTACTGTCTTCGGCAGACAGTCCGCCGCGCTGGGCATACAAAGCGGTGAATTTTTGTTGGTCAATAACTCCTGCTTTAACCATCTGCTGTCCTAAATCTCCCCACACGACCGGCAGTTCAACACCGGCTGAAGGCAAGATTTGAGCCAAAAGAGCGGGATCGGCCGGCGCTCCTTGTGGCGCGGCTGGCTTACTGGGTGCCAGAGGAGCGCCACTGGTGGACAATTGCGGTGGCAGGTTTTGGATCTGCGTCTGATAGCCAAGCATTTTTTGTAGTAATGGCTTTCTGGTGACTGTGATGCTAAACGCAAAAAATTGGTCAAAAACAAGAATGGCAATCGCGACCACCCCGACAATCTCTAAATAGCTAAACTGTCCTAACCGCTTGTAAAGTTTTACAAACCCTGCTTTGAATTTATTTGACTGATTTTTCGGCTCTTCAGGGACGTGTCCGTGATGGACATCCTGATGTTCTTCGCGCTCTATTTGTTCCATAAATATAAGGGTAGTTAATAATTTTTTGTTTTACTCTTTGCAACAGTCTAAGAGCTTGCCAATAAGGTCTTCCTGGGTCTTAGGCTCTTCCTCTGCCGTTTTTTTTAGATCGGTTGTATTTATGAGTTTGAGTCTCAAGCCCCAAAACAGTGTATAAAGCTTGTAGGCTTTATTAAAAGTATCTTTGGCCTCTTCGGCTTTGCCTGTGGACTGGAGTTTTGTGCCAACTTCCATTAGCCTCATGCTGGCAGCCAACAAGTGCTTGGTAATGCACCACGTTTCTCCTTCGTGCCGGTCAATCATTTTAGCCAGCAACTCCTTGCGGATTTCTCTTGCTTGCGACAGCAGATCAAAGTATTCGTCCTTTTTGGTCTTTTCTGCCGTAAAGAAGAAGTGCTCTTCCAAACTCACTAAATTCATAATAGCAATGCTCAAATCTTCTTCCATAGACAGATCAAAATTGCCGCTGGCTTTAAGTTCGTTGATTTTTTTAATTAATTGTTCTTGGGTTAAAACTGGCTTCATAAGTTAATTGGATTAATGACCTCCGCCTACGCCAAGGCTTTGGCGGATTGTTCGCTATGTATAAATCAAAGTGAACAAAAAAACACCACAACAGGTGGTGCTTAGGTCAAAATCTACAATGTCCCGGGGGTTAAGTAATGGGAGTCATGGCAAATTTAAGCCCGCACCACAAAAAATTGTGGGCAGGATCGCGCTTTTCAGTCAGACTTAGCCAAGAGCCAATTTGATGATGAAATGCCAGAATCCGCCGGCGAAGCATTGTTAGCCAGCTTTGAAATATGACAAGTAAATTGCTTTGATATAGCAACACCAATAACAAAAAGGGCGCCAGTGATGCTACGGCTGCGGCAGAAATCAGAATTTTAATTAATTGTTGTGGGTTTACCTGCAAAAAATTCTGTAGCGCGGTTACTTCAATAGAACAGCAGGTTATACCTGCGGACTGATGGCAGTCCTGAGTTTGGGCGGTTCCGTTAAAACAGGTTTGCGAGGCGGTCATCATTTCATTCATAAAAAGGACATTCAAAACCGCCATCGTAAAAAAACTCACGATGAGCATGATGACTATAAAATTTTGCCGGAATATCTGCCTCATAAAGTTAGCGGTTAGATAGCGCAAACACTTGGAGTAATTCTTTTACGATTCTGTCCCGATGTCCTTTATCCTTCAGGTCATGGCTGACGTGGCTTTTTAGGTGATTTTCAAGCAGAACATTATCCAGACTTTTTAGTGATTTCTGCATGGAGAAAGACTGGTTGAGCAATTCAGTGCAGTAAATTTCCTTCTCGATTGCTTTGGCCAAGGCCTTGGCCTGGCCTTCAATAATTTTAGCCCTGTGTAAAGCCTTCTTTTTTAGATGTTGGTCAATCATAAATATACGATTAAATGTATAGGGTGTAGCCCTACTACCTATTATACCAGATATTCTAATACTGTCAATAGCCCCTATATATAAAAATTAATAGCATGATTAAGCACTTTGTCTTTTTGGCCAAAACCTCGGAGTTTTGTCCAGATAGCGCCGGTAAGGCTCACCGAATTCCTGCAGCATTTCTTTTTCCTCGACTTTGGCTAAATGAATATACATCGCGATCAGAACCGGGAACATTATCAAAGTCAGCAGGGTTGGCCACTGCATCAAAAATCCGATCATCACTAACACAAATCCCACATATTGAGGATGCCTGATTTTGGCGTAAGGGCCATTTGTGGCCAGAACGTGTTTGGCTTGGGCCGCGTATAACACCCTCCATGATTTAGCAATAATGATAAATCCCGCGGCAATCGCAATCCCACTAAGAATGTGTAAGAAGTTTAAATGGGGGTCGCCTTTCCAGTTAAAAATGGTATCCAAAAGATGACCTTGATTATGGGAATAGATATCAATACCGGGATAACGTTTAGTCAGCCAGCCGGATAAAAGAAAAATAGTCAGTGGGAACCCGTACATTTCGGCAAACAACGCCACGACAAAAGCGCCAAAAGCGCTGAACGAACGCCAGTCGCGTTTGGTTTTTGGCCGGGTAAAGCTAAAGGCAAAAATCAAAAATAAAGCGGAATTGATTATCACCATAAACCACAAACCGTAAGACGGGGAATTAATAGGGTTCATAAATAGTTATCTGAATGATTTTGAAAATCATGGGGGGAGCAGGAAGGGATTTAAGCGACATCCACTCCCCCGAGAATTCCCAGACTTTGAATTACGAAACTGTCATTGCGAGGAGTGCATCCGACGCGG
>ERZ1292633.3661-Hain-H41-02um-R1-3661-length-14775-cov-5_pt1 | contig 14775 bp, 11 predicted proteins | sample MGYA00564406_ERZ1292633 | MGnify/ENA primary metagenome ERZ1292633 (study PRJEB36523, sample SAMEA6512639) | groundwater metagenome | collected 2019-01-08 | study: AquaDiva: Metagenomics assemblies of 32 groundwater samples
GCCCATGGATTAGCAGATGTAACATTTACCGTACAGAAAGATGATCTGTCTCTTGCCCTGAAAACAACAAAAAGAATAAAGAAAGAAATCCAGGCCAAAGAAATAGTTGCCGATGACAAAATAGCAAAACTTTCAATTGTGGGTATCGGTATGAGGACTCATTGCGGAATAGCAGAAAAGATGTTCAAAGCGTTATCTGATGAAAAAATTAACATACAAATGATCAGCACTTCGGAGATTAAGATATCCTGTGTTATAGAGGAGGGTCAAGCTGAAAATGCCCTGAGGGCGGTACATGATGCATTTGAGCTTGATAAAGAGGAGTAGGCGCGGGGGGCTGCCCGCCCGTTGCCGTTCGGACGGGTTTTTGCCCCTACTTTCATTTTTGCAGGACACTTCTAAAGTATTCTATGGTCTTTTTCAGTCCTTCGGTGCGCGACACTATGGGTTCCCAGTTCAGCAGTTTCTTTGCTTTTGTTATGTCCGGCTGTCTGCATTTAGGATCATCAATCGGTAACGGTTTAAAGATAATTTTGCTTTTGCTTCCCGTCATTTCTACAATCTCTTTTGCCACATCTATTAACTTTATCTCTGTCGGATTTCCTATATTTATCGGTTCATTAACATCTGAAACCAACAACCTGTATATCCCTTCCACTAAATCGGAAACGTAACAGAAGCTTCTTGTCTGTGAACCATCACCAAAAACCGTTAAGCTTTCCCCGTTAATTGCCTGCGAAATAAATGCCGGCAGCGCCCTGCCGTCATTTATCCTCATCCTTGGGCCATAGGTGTTAAAAATCCTCACGATCCTAGTATCAACACCATGGCTTCTATGATATGCCATAACCATCGCTTCCGCAAATCTCTTTGCTTCATCATAAACGCCTCTTGGGCCCACAGGATTAACATTCCCCCAGTACTCCTCCGTTTGAGGGTGAACATGCGGATCGCCATAGACTTCTGATGTTGACGCCAGGAAGAACTTCGCCTTCTTGCTTTTTGCGACCCCGATTGCATTCAACGTTCCCAATGATCCAACCTTTAAAGTCTGGATTGGCAACTTCAGGTAATCCATGGGGCTGGCAGGTGATGCAAAATGCAGAACATTGTTTATCTCGCCTCCAACATAAATATACTCACTGACGTTATGTTTAATAAACTTAAATTTCGGATTACCAAAACAGTGCTCAATGTTTTCAGTAGACCCTGTTAATAAATTGTCGATGCATATCACATCATGTCCTTTTTCCATTAAATAATCGCAGAGATGTGAGCCAAGGAAGCCAGCGCCTCCCGTAATAAGTGTTCGCATTTTTTTATCCTGTTTAAATGTATGTATAGGAATTTCAAAGTTGCCTTATGTCATTCCCATGAAACCTGTCCTCGACCCCGATCGGGGAATGGTAACCTAACTGTCCTTGTAATGATAATTCTAGATTCCCGCTCAACAGATTGCGGGAATGACAGACCTGCCCGAATAGGTCCAGGCGGGGAATGGTTAAGTCGTTGGGTTTTTGTCTTTTAAAACCCAACCTAATTTAATTAATAAGGCCTCAGATTCACAAGTATAACTGCGTAATTTTACAAGGTTATTACAACAGTGCAAGAAGAAAAGCATATTGAATATAAATACACATATGTTGAAATCTAACCGAGATTACTATCTGTTGACAAAAAACAATGCTCTGCTAAAATCATATCGGTACCAATCTTAAGACACAACATAATGTTCAGCTTTTTATCAGGAAGGAATACCGCTTGAAATTTACTAAAATGCAGGGAATCGGGAACGACTATGTATATGTCAACTGTTTTGAAGAGCATGTTGAAAATCCATCAAAACTGGCAATTGCAATAAGCGACAGGCATTTTGGCGTTGGCAGCGACGGATTAATACTCATAATGCCCTCACAAGTTGCTGATGCTAAAATGCGCATTTTTAATGCCGATGGCAGCGAAGCACAGATGTGCGGTAACGGTATCAGGTGTGTGGCCAAGTATTTATATGAATCCGGATTAAGGAGAAGCGATAGGATGACTATTGAAACATCTGCGGGGTTAAAGGCAATAGAGTTGGCCATCTCAACCAGCGGTGTTTCACAAGTGAAGGTAGAAATGGGAGTGCCCAAGTTGCTTAGAAATGACATACCTATGTTAGGCGAGAACACGCGTGTGATAAACGAACCTCTTCAAGTGGGCAGTACCGTATTAAATATTACATGTGTTTCCATGGGCAATCCCCACTGCATAACCTTTGTTGACGACGTTGACTCGGTACAGTTAAACGTTATTGGTAAAGCAATTGAAAATCATGAGCTTTTCCCGGAAAGAATAAATGCCCATTTTGTACAGCATGTTTCCAACAACAAAATTAAAATTCGTACCTGGGAAAGAGGCTCAGGGGAAACATTGGCCTGTGGCACAGGAGCTGTCGCTGCCGGAGTTGCATGTGTACTGAATAAATTAACCGAAGGGGTAATACATGCACAACTCCCTGGCGGCCAACTAGAGGTTGAATGGACAGATGATAATAAAACTTACATGACCGGCCCTGCAGAGTTTGTCTTTACCGGGCGGTGGGGCGAAGATAAATTTTAACAGCCATAGTATCAACATCCGCTAAGCTCAGCGTTCTACAAAAGTAATGCCATGCCCTGGCCGGCAAACCTTTATTATATTACACATCCAGATTTTTAACCTCCAATGCATGGGTTTCTATATATTCGCGTCTTTGTTTTACATCCTTGCCCGATAATATACTGAATATCTCATCCGCCTTTATACCATCTTCAATCTTTACCCTTAACAGCGTTCTCGATGAAGAGTTCATCGTCGTTACTGCTAGTTCTTCTGCATTCATCTCTCCGAGGCCCTTATATCGCTGAATGTCTATACCCTTCTTCCCTGCTTCCTTTATCTTCGGCAAGAGTTCGCTTAGTGAGTATATGTCCAGCTTAGTGTCATCATATATTAGATTTGCCCTGGGGGTGCCGCCGTTTTCAGATTCCTTAAAAAAGTCTTCCGCCTTGAATCCCTCTTTCTCTATCATTCTCACCGTGTTTTCTATTTCTCTGCTTTCTGGAAACTCTAGTCTCTCAATCGAATCTTTATCAACCGTACCCTTCGCTACATCAACATCTTCAACTTCAATATCCTTTCCTTTTTCCTTCTGTTGCTGTTTTATTAAGTTGTTTAGTTCCTCGTCTGAGTACAGGTATTTTTCCTGTCCATCACAAACTGCCTTGAACATTGGATAGTTTCCGTTATGTTTCTTCTCCAGGTATTCTTTAAACGATATGCCCATTTTGCTTTGTTGTTTTTTCTTTATAAAGTGCCAGTTATATTCCTCCATCTTCTCTAAAAGGCCCAAAAATCTTTTCAATTTATCACCGGATAATCTCAAGGGCTCTTTATCGCATGTTTCGACTACTGCTTCATCTGCACCCATACTGATCAAAGATTTCTGCAATTCTTTATCGTCAAATATGTATTCCTGTCTCTTCTTTCTCTTAACCTTATAAAGCGGTGGTTGTGCGATAAAAATGTTTCCTTTTTCAATCAATTCAGGCATTTGTCTAAAGAAAAATGTTAATAATAAAGTTCTAATATGAGCACCATCAACGTCTGCATCTGTCATTATAACAATCTTCCCGTACCTAAGTTTCTCCGCATCAAAATCTTCCACGCCTATACCTGTACCAATAGCGCTTATGAGCGTTCTAATCTCCTCATTATTAAGCATCTTTTCAACCCTTGCTTTTTCTACATTCAGTATTACGCCCTTCAGTGGTAAAATCGCCTGATTTCTCCTATCTCTGCCCTGCTTGGCCGTTCCGCCTGCAGATATTCCTTCTACTATAAACAATTCTGTAGAGCCTACATCATCACTGGAACAATCTGCAAGCTTCCCCGGTAAATCTCCCCCTGTCAGAGCTCCTTTTCTTCTTGTCAGATCTCTCGCCTTCCTGGCCGCTTCCCTGGCCCTGGAGGCCTCTAGCGCTTTATTCACTATCGCCCTGGCGGATTGGGGATTTTCTTCGCAATACGTGCTCAAGTGCTCATTTGCCAGCATTTCCACCAGTCCTTGAACCTCTCTGTTTCCCAGTTTTGTTTTCGTTTGCCCTTCAAATTGCGGCACTGGAATTTTTACACTAATAATGGCCGTGAGGCCTTCCCTGTAATCATCTCCTGTCGGCACTTTATCGTCCTTTAAAAGCTTGGCTTTCTTTGCATAAGCATTCCATGTTCTCGTCAGCGCTGTCCTGAAACCTATCAAATGCGTTCCGCCTTCTATTGTATTTATATTGTTAGCAAAAGAAAAGACGTTCTCGTTATAGCCGTCGTTATACTGCATTGCACACTCCACCGTTACATCCTTTTCTTTACCTTCAAAGTATATGACATCTTTGTGCACCGGCTCTTTTCCTTTATTTAATTCCTTTACGAATACTTTTATGCCCCCATCATACTTAAATTGTTCTTCAACATCGGTCCTCTCATCAATAATAGTTATACAAAGGCCCTTGTTAAGAAACGCAAGCTCCCTAATTCTCTTTTTCACGACATCGAAGCTGAACTCTACTTCCTCGAATATGGAACAATCTGGTTTAAATATAACCTTCGTGCCTCTTTTCTTGGTTGTGCCTCTTTCTTCAAGCCCCGTCTTCGGCTGTCCACATTCATAACGTTGTACATACATATGGCCATCCCTTCTTACTTCCACTTCTAACCATTCACTGAGTGCGTTCACTACCGATACTCCCACACCATGCAAACCTCCTGAAACTTTGTAGCTTTTGCCCTCAAATTTGCCGCCGGCATGCAGGGTCGTCATCACCACTTCCAATGCCGGTTTCTTCATCTCTACGTGTTCATCCACAGGAATACCTCTTCCGTCATCCAGCACCATAACACTTCCGTCAAGATTTAATTTGACTGTGATATTTTCACAATATCCTCCCATGGCCTCATCCACGCTATTTCCTACCACCTCCTCTATTAAGTGGTGCAAGCCCTTCTGTGTTGTATCCCCAATATACATAGCGGGTCTTTTTCTCACTGCTTCTATCCCGCCTAAAACTTTTATAGACTTTGCATCGTATTTTTCTATTTCGCTCATCTTATAATAAACCTGAAACCCTTTCTAAAATACTCCTGCTTTAAACCTTATCTCCGAAATATATCCCCTCTTGAATTCTTTCTGCATAGATGCCAGTAATTCCTCTTTTTCGAAAGCTGCAATCTGATGCATCCATGTTGCCGAATCCACTTCTATAAAAAGAATCCCGCTTTTTACCATTCTTACTTCTGTATGATTTGATATGTCCTCTCCTGCCGCCTTTTTCCATTTTTCCCTCAGGCTTTTATTTTGATCCCTCGCCCTTTTCACAGATATCATCGTGTTTTGCAGCATATCACCCAGCTTTTTAATCTCTTTATCATTTCTTTTGATCCGTTTTATCATGCTGTTTTTTCGTCTCCTAAATTCATGGGCATAATTACGTAGGTACATCCTCCCCCTGTTTTAAATACTCCTGCAGTACCAGGGTCCTTCATTTCCAACTTAACCTCATCTGCATCTACGTTTTTAAGGAAGTCCAGTACGTACTCAGGATTCAACCCTATCTCTAACTCATCTCCCGTATATTCTACTGGAATAACGATTTTTGATTCGCCTACATCTGGCGATACACATCTTATTTCAAGCGTTTTGCCGGTAAACTTGAACTTCAACAGTTTATACTCATCCGTCGTCATAATAGATCCCCTGCGAACGGCCGAGGCAAACTCGTGTTTGTCTAAAATAACCCGCTTGTCGAGATTGGATGGGATTACCTCCTCATACTTTGGATATTGCCCTTCCAACAGTTGTGAACACATTGTTGAATTTTTTGTTTTTACAAGTATACGCTTTTCTTCTACCCTCAGCTTTACAATGTCATCATGTTCACCAACTATTTTTTGTATCTGCGAAACGCCCTTTATAGGTATTATGCAATTTCTCGTGATGCCATTTGGATTACTAATTTTTTTCTTCACCTCTGCAAGCCGTCTTCCATCATTTGCAACCATTTTTATATGATTCTCGCATATATCCAGAAACACGCCATTGGTGCCATATTTTGTCTTATCTCCTAATATGATGAAGGCTGTTTTTTTTATCATATCTGCCAGGATATTTTTGTCTATTTCTATATATTCGTCATCTATAAATTGTGGTATTGTTGGAAATTCCTCAGGATCTGTACATAAAATCTTAAAATAACTGTTCTTCCCTGTTATTATACATTTCTTGTCTTCTTCCGTTATTTCTATACTGTCTTCTGCCCATTCTTTAACTATCGAAGCAATTTTGTTTTCCGGTCCTACCATTTGACCAGGCTCCAAAATTTCAACCGAATCTATCAGATAGCTAACGCTTACTTCAAGATCAGTAGTGGAAAGCTCCAGAGTATTATTATTTGCTACAATCTTGACGTTTTGCAACATCGGATTTATATTGGAACCGGACACAACATTTTCAACTATATGAAACCCTTTTTTTATCGTATCTTTATTACATTTGATTTTCATGTTGTCACTTTCTCTTATTTGGTTATCGAAGTTAAAGTTTGTTAAATGTAAAATGTATTTTGTTATATATATTATATTATATTTTACTTAAAAACATATTATACTTATTAGTATTATAATTTAATATTAAATTATAAATAGTTAAATTATTAATTATAACATTTTATAAACAAATGAGTTATAAATGTTATGTATAATTGAATTAAAGGTATATAGCCATAAGATTCATTGTCAGGTTCTTGTAAAAAAACTTTAGGTAAGTTATAAAATTGTAAGGGTTTTAATGTTTGTCAAAATTATTCGTAATAACGAGAAATACAACTACAATTTATGAACAGGTAATTATTACTTTTGCTTCTTTGTAAGCACCGTTTCTAACTTTCTTAGTGTAGCTGATATGTTTTGGTCTTGTTTTTTGAGTTTTCTTATTTTTTCATCAGCATGCATGACTGTTGTATGATCACGACCACCCATGTAGCCGCCTATTTCCTCTAGTGATAAGTTAGTAAGCTTTCTGGCAAGATACATTGCAACTTGTCTGGGCAGTGTAATAGATTTGAATTTTCTTTTGGAGTGGAGCTGAGAAAGCTGTACTCCGAAGTGTTTTGTAACTGTATTAAGTATTTCTTCAATACCTATATAGTTTTTTTGTTTTGTGAATCCTCTGATTACCTGCTTAACAAAGTTCAAGTCAATTTTGTTTTCGCTTATTGCCGCATATCTGTTAATATTTGTGAGGGCGCCCTCAATTTCTCTAATGCTGGATGTCGCGTGTTCTGCCAAATAACGCGCCACATCATAAGAAATGTCCATATTTAATAATGATGTCTTCCTCTGGATTATGGCAACGCTGGTTTCAAAACCAGGAGGATCTATTCTGGTAATCAGCCCCCATCTGAATCTTGAGATAAGGCGTTCTTCTATCGTTGGTATTTCCTCAGGCGGGCAATCGCTGGATAGAACTATTTGCTTTTGACAAGTATAAAGGGCGTTGAAGGTGTGAAAAAATTCTTCTCTAGTGCTCTGTGAGTTTGCCAGAAAATGCACATCATCTATTAACAGAACGTCGATTTGCCTGTATTTATTTCTAAAACTGTCCCAATCGCCGGTTTTTATGGTAGAGATGTAATGATTAACAAAGCTTTCACACGGCAGATATAAAGCATTGTGTCCGCCGGAACGTTGTTGTAGTTGCAAAAATATGGCCTGAAGTAAGTGTGTTTTTCCTAAACCGACTGACCCATGGATGAATAATGGATTGTAGGTGGCGCCAGGCGATTCAGCTACTGCAAGTGCTGCAGCATGTGCCAGGCGGTTACAAGGTCCTACCAAAAAATTATCAAAACTATAATTCTTATTTATATAACCAGGGTTATTCTCATTTGACGGGTGCGAACCACGTTGAATTGAAGTTGCAGGTTCTTGAAAACCTTTACTATCAACAACAAACCGGATTTTACAGTTGGTATTTGTTACTTCACTTAATGCTGTGGAAATAACTTCCATGTAGTTGTTTTCTAACCACTCCATACAGAAGGAATTTGGGACGTTTATGTAAACTTCTTTTGCATTGAATTTAATTAACCTTAGATTTACAAACCATGTTGTGAATTGTTGAAGAGAAACCTTTTCTTTAATTTTCTCTTGAAAGAGAATCCATGTTTGTTTCTCGTTGGCAGACAATTGTTGGTTCATGGGGCGCAATGAATGTTTTTTGTAATACCTTAGTTTAGAAAATCAGCCAGAACGTCTATTTTTAGACTGGAGAGCTTACCCGCCTGTACCTATTCGGGCAGGTTAACGTCAAATTCGCAAATATTTTCTTCGATAAGTACTGGAAGGCAAAGCCTGTTTTTGTATTTCGCTTTGAAAAAACTTTGAGTGATTATACAGGTGTCCTTTTTAAAAATCAAGCCGTATCTGAACCATTATATTGTAATTATTAAGATACATTATATGAATAGCAAATTTTTTTAATGCTTGAACAATGTTCAGATAAATAGTAATATTGGATTATCCACTTTGCTGAAACGTAAAATAAGTTCCGGAGCGATTTCTAACCGATATATAGTGCGTAAACAACAACATTATATAGGAGACAAGGACTATATTATGATTACGGTCAAACAACTCTTGAAGGACAAAACTGGCGGCGTCCTGACCATTTCACAACAGGATACTATATATACAACGCGTTGGAAGTAATGGCTGAAAAAAACCTCGGTGCGTTGGTGCTATTTACGGAAAAACGCACACGCCATGTGCCCGTAATAGACATTTTGTCAAATACCTTATGATACGGACGCAAAATTGTGAATTGACTATGGTTTTCTATCTTCCATGTTTGGTTATACTTAGGAAACCTAAGCAACCGATTCAACACTTTCTATGATTTTGGTATCATGATTGCGCTATTCCTTGCGATTCAACCAGGACTATATTTTGTTTTAAGCTATCTATTTTATAAGATCTTCATGAGGAGAATACAGCCATGTCGTTATTAAGCAAGATCAGCAATCAAATAAAAGGTTTGCCCAGGGCGCCACAGCCGGCAATACCTGCGAGAGAGGTGTTGGTTACTTTCATAGGTACGATAGCGGGCATAGGAATTTCAGCAGTGCTTGCCTTTTCCTGGAACTGTCCTATGTTGTTAGCGCCTTTTGGTGCGCAAGCCGTATTGATGTATGGCGCTTATAAGGCTCCGATGGCGCAACCGAGGAACGTCTTGTTAGGGCAATTCCTTGGTGCATTAATGGGCGTAGCCGTGTATGACTTTTTTGGTACAACATGGTGGTCTATTGCGCTTGCCGTTGCCCTTACAATCGTATTTATGATGGTGACTTATTCGCTGCATCCGCCGGGAGGCGCAACCGCATACGTGGCTGTCCAGACTGGGGGATTGGGTGTAGGCTATTCGTATATAGTAAACCCGGTTCTCATAGGGGCCTTTATCTTATTGGTAGTTGCCATTATAATTAACAAGGCCGGTAAAAGGGATTTTCCGGCAAGTTGGTGGTAATTTATGCTGATAGCGGGAACCCCCAGTCAAAGACTGAAGGATTTCTGAGTATCCTGGCAGGCGGAGGTGAAGAGGCTGCCCCGGACTGTGAAAATAAGGGCGGCATAACAATAAAGAATCATTTGATTGAAGCGGTTAGACAGAAGTTAAGCTTAGTGAGTATTGTAAAACTGGCAGCATAAGCCTTGCTTACGAAGCGATAATATAATATTAGTTAGCCGGTTTATGGCTAACCCTTGACCTGTCGTCAGGACAAGTTTTGAAATTCCAAAATGTTAAATCTCGGAGAAAATAATGTATATTTCAATTAAGAACCACATCATATTATTGCTGATTTTCTTTACGTTGATGCCGATTTTATTGTTAAAGATTGTGGCCTATCCAAGAATACACAGTGATCTTGAGGATGTCATCATGGACAACCTTGAGGTTATCGGGCACAAACAGGCGGAATTAGTGTCTACCTGGATGCGCGAAAGGATGAAGGATGTTCTCGTGATTGCAGCAAATCCTTTTATGTCTAAAAGCGCAAATATTACAAAAAAGGATGAGGATTATTACGATACTGTCCAATATTTGGAGAGGATTGTATCTGAGTATGGTTATAAGGGTGCATTTATAAGTGATGATAAAGGGGCGGTTAAGGTTGCGACATCTGAAGAAGGAGCGGGAAGGGATATCTCAAACACGGATTTTTTCAAAAATGCAATACAGGGAAAAACGTTTGCGACAAGTGTAATACCGTCTAAAGTTCCCCTTATAAATGAATTTGAGGAGAAAGAAGTTGGATTGCCTACCATGTTTATCTCAACACCGCTAAAGGATAAAGATGATAAGATAGTTGGTGTTGTTACATTGAGAGTTCATGTGGGCATTCTCAGCAATTTAATGCAGAGCTACAAATTTGGTGATACAGGAGAAACTTATCTTGTTAACAAGGAAGGATACATGCTTACAGAGTCGAGGTTTACTAAGCATTTGAAGAAGATAGGAAGAGTTAAAACAAGAAGCACCCTGGAAGTGCAGTTGCTTGATCCGGAGACAGGTAAATTAACCGCAGGTGTCAGGCAATGTGTTGCAGGCGAAGACGGCTCTGATGCGAAAGGTTATAATGATTACGGAGGAGTGTCTGTGCTTGGAGTATGGCGCTGGTTACCTGAATACAATTGGGGTGTTATTACGGAAATAGACAAGAATGAAGCTTATGGAGCAGCGTATAATCTTAAAAATATAGTCATAGCATTGTTACTGGCTATAGCATTTCCTATCTTGTTAGTTGCATATCTTGTTGGCGGAAGGTTTTCCAGGCCGATACTTGAGCTGACGGAAATAACCAAAAAGATGGCATCAGGGGATTTAACTCAAAGGGCGGATGTAAAGAGACTGGACAAACCTTTAATCAAAGATGAGATTGGAGTATTGGCATCATCATTCAATACGATGGCAGAAACTCTGGATAAAAAGATGAAAGAAACGGCTGAATCTGAGAGCAAACTCAGGGAACTATTTGATTCTCTCAAGGCCGGTATTTATCAATGTGAACCCGGAGTCGAAGGTAAGTTTACGTGGGTTAACCATGCTGCGGCAGAAATATTTGGCTATAGCTCACCGGAAGATATGATCGGGACAAAAGTAAAGGATATATATGTTGACCAAAATGATAGAAAAAAGCTCGTAGAGAAGCTGGAAAAAGACGGAGTCTGGAAGGACTTTGTTTCCTTTTGTAAAAAGAAAAACGGAGAGCAGTTTTACACCGAACGTACTTCTAATATAGTACATGATGCAGAAGGCAAGCCTGTGCGCATTGATGGGATATTCAGGGACATAACTGAGCGAAAGAAACAGGAAGATGAACAAAAGAAAGCTGCTAAAATACGTGAGCGCGAGAAGAGTTGACGGTGTATACAATGGTACAAGGGGAAAACAAGTTTATTAGAAGTTTGTTATCCGATGAGTTAAATAACACCATTTTAACTAACAAGGAGTAGGGAATTATGGGTGATGGAAGTGCTAAAGGTTTTTCAGTAAATGCGAAGACCATTATTCTGATATTATTGTTTTTAAATGTCGGGCTTACAATAAAAATGATTAAAAAGTACCAAAACACGAAGGACGCAGGTTATGTAAGAGAACAGACGTTCAAAGACCAAATGGAAAAGAGAGTTCAGAGGGCTTTTGGTTCGACTGGAGAGTTAAACAGGATTGTTGAAGACGCTACAAGGCAAAAAGAGGAAGCAGAGAGGGTTGCTGAAGCATTAAAGGAACAAGATGCAAAGACAAAACAATTAAACAGGGAGCTTACAGAGGCAAAGGCTAAATTATTAAGTGAAAAAGAACTATTGCAGGAAGAAGTGCAAAAACTTAAGATTGAAAATGCCAAGATTAAAAATCAGCAAAAAAGATAATAGTACTGCTTAATTTAGAATAACGTAAGGCCTCTATAACAGTAGATAGATGTCTATAACCTGCCCGAATAGGTACAGGCGGGATAGCAGTTGATTATTTCATTTCTAAATATCTTCTTATTAAGTTACTTTTTTTTGCATTCTCACATTTCAAAAATCTTATAGCATTTAGAAGGTATTGATTTGCCAACGGCGAAGCAAAAATAATGACTTCATACGGAGTTTCAAATACGTTATTGTTGTAAACGAATGGCCGTATTTTCCTGCGTAATTAAGCAGCAGCACGTTATAACAATTTTGCTTGAAGCAAAGCGCATATCCCGGTTGCATTAATAATACTAAATCCTTGTTGTTGCGAACACTGATATCTTGCATTATAGACGGCTGATTTTTCAATAAATTTCAACTTGCAAAAAGAAGGAAAACGTTAAAAAATGAAGGTGTATTATTTTTCTTAGGAATTCACTTTTTGATTTAAAATTGACATTTTGTCAGACATTTTGTCAGACATTTTCAGGTGTTAAAGAAGGATTAAAATCCGCAAATTTGTAAGTTTTTCCTATCTCCTATGTTTAACTGTGTTTAGATGTACACCCAAAAATTAAAAAAGTTGTTTTACTCTTTAGTTTGGCGTTGGTATCACAATTGCTAGTTTCTGTACTTGCTAATAAAAGGTATCAATCAGTCTTATGCTTAGATGTCTGTAATAAGTTAAATGCGGTACTAAAAGGAGTTGAATATAATCTTAATTGTTTCTACATACTCACACAAGCCCGGCAGGAAAAGAATTTGATACAGAGTGAAGGTCTTTAAAGGTGTGGATGTGTGCGAGCGCTGATGTGTGTATCACAATTTATTAATGACGGAAGTTTTTTAAAAGTTTAAGGAGGAATGATATATGGTATATCTAAACAAAAAGGAAGGAATTAGTAAAGGTAGCAATATATGCTGGAAGAACATACTGTCCAGTGCAATAGTTGCTGTGTTTGTGACCATATTATGCCTTGGCAATTTGGCAATGGCACAAGGCAAGCTCAAGCCTGTTTCTGAGGAAGAATTTAAGAAGGGAAAGGACATTTACAATAAATATTGTGCGGCTTGTCACGGGGAAGAAGGTAACGGAAATGGCCCTCTGAATGGGGCGCTTTACCCTAAACCCAGGGATTTTACCAAGGGTCAATACAAGATACGCTCAAATCCTACAGGTTCTTTACCAACGGACGCAGACCTTATTCATGTAATTTCTGTCGGAGTCCATGGAACATCCATGATACCGTGGGACATACTTGAGTTAGATCAAATCAAATCAATACTTCCTGTCTTGAAGAGCTTTTCAGAAGCATGGCAGTATAGGGAACCGGAACCGTCAGTAGTGTTGGGGAGAGAGATGCAGGCTACTCAAAATACTATTGCAAGAGGTAAAGAGCTTTATGAACAGAAAGAGTGCTGGAAATGTCACGGAGAAATCGGACATGGAGACGGGCCAAGCAGTTACGATCTTGAGGATGAGTGGGCAATTCCGATACAAGCCTATGATTTTACTCGAGAAGGCAAATATAAGGGGGGAGCTACAAATAAAGATATCTATTTGAGATTTACTACCGGTATGAACGGCACACCGATGCCATCCTTTGCCAATGAGCTTTCGGATGAGGACCGCTGGTGTATGGTGCATTATGTAAAATCACTTACCAAACAAAAAAAAGATAGACATGAAGAATAAACTGAATGGGTTTTTTATATAAATTAAAGGAGAATGAGCGTTATGAATTACACAAAAAAGCTGATGCTTTTCTTAAATATGGCGTTACTGGTTATTGCCATACAATTTTCGGGGTACGTTCAGGCAGAGAAGGAAAAACCTTATGTACCAAAGAAGATGGATATCTATGAAGGGTTTCCTGATTGGTACAATTCAGTTTTCAAGGACAACGTCGGCCTTAAAGAGGGCGCGGGGTTATTCAAGGACTATTATAAACCGTTGAAGATGCAGATGTATTTCAGCCCTCTGAGGCATTATGAGCCGCCGACCGTTATGGACCATACATTATTCATTGAGAAAGAACGAAGAGATCTCTGTATAAGGTGCCATGAAGGAATAAATACAGGCGCCGTGGAAGACTGGAGAAGATCCGCACATTTCAATCCAAGGAAGAGTGGCATAATTGCCCGCAAGACCAAGATTATAGAAGGAGCGATTGGAAAAGAAATCGTTTCGGTGGATTGTTTTGACTGTCATGTGGACACGGAGAAAAAGCAGATAAGGCTGCCTTCGGCAGAGGAATGCAGTGAATGTCATGAAAGACAGGTACGCGAATTTAACAGCGAGAAGGACCACGGACGCCCAAATCACATACAGGCATGGGAGGCTAATGTCCTTGTTCCATGGTATCCGGAAGCATACAGAAGGGGATGGCTGGCAGGTAATGGAGGCTGTGATATGTGCCATGGCATCTCAGATAAATGTGATCCATGTCATACAAGACATACATTCTCTGCTGCTGAAGCAAGAAGACCGCAGGCTTGCATGTCATGCCACATGGGTCCTGACCACCCTGATGCAGAATCCTACGGCGAATCAAAGCACGGGGTAATTTATGAGATGGAAGAGGAACGCTACAACTTTGATAAGCCGCTTGCACATGTTTTAGTTGGAGAGGAATACCGCACACCGACCTGTCAATTCTGTCATATGTACCAGGGCGGCGGCAGGTTTACGCATAATTTCGTTTCAAAGGGTATTTGGCGCATGGGTACGGTTCCTCCGTCAAATAT
>ERZ1292633.3663-Hain-H41-02um-R1-3663-length-14770-cov-5_pt1 | contig 14770 bp, 14 predicted proteins | sample MGYA00564406_ERZ1292633 | MGnify/ENA primary metagenome ERZ1292633 (study PRJEB36523, sample SAMEA6512639) | groundwater metagenome | collected 2019-01-08 | study: AquaDiva: Metagenomics assemblies of 32 groundwater samples
TTGGTTTCAATACTATACACGAAAATAAAATAAAAATACCTAAGATAAAAACAGAATTAAGAGCATATCAAGAACAAGGTTTTAAATGGTTAGATTATTTACATAAACATAACCTTGGTGGTTGTTTAGCGGATGATATGGGGCTTGGTAAAACAGTTCAAACAATTGTGTTACTTTCTTATTTTTATCCAAAAGAAAAACAAACTTCAATAATAGTAATGCCAAAAAGCTTACTTTATAATTGGGAAAAAGAAATAGCTAAATTTAATTCAAAATTATCTTATTATATATATTATTCAGATAACAGAGATTTAGAAGAAGGAATGAAAAGTAATATAATAATTACTACTTATGCTATTTTACGTAATGATATTGAAAAATTTCAACAAAAAGAATTTTATTACGCTATTTTAGACGAATCACAAAATATAAAAAATGTAAATTCTCATACTTCAAAAGCAGTAATGTTATTGAAAGCTAAAAATAAATTAGCCTTAAGTGGTACGCCTATTGAAAATAATTTAACAGAACTCTATGCTTTATTTAGATTTTTAAACCCGCCTATGTTTGGTTCTTTAGATGATTTTAATAATAACTATACACTTCCTATTCAAAAAGATAATAATAAAGATGCTATAAATGAATTAAGAAAAAAAATATACCCTTTTGTTTTAAGAAGATTAAAAAGAGATGTTTTAAAAGAATTACCAGATAAAATAGAACAAATTCTTTATGTAGAAATGAATCAAGAACAAAAGAACTTATATGAACAAAGAAGAGCTTTTTATCATCAAAATTTGAAAAAACAGATAAAAGAAGATGGTATTAATAAATCTCAGTTTCTTATTTTACAAGCATTAAGCGAATTAAGACAAATTGCTTCTATTCCTGAAAGTAAAACCGATGAAAAAATTATCTCATCAAAAAGAGAGCTTTTATTAGAATATGTAAATGATGTTATTTCTACAGGTCATAAGGTTTTAATTTTTACAAATTATATAAGTGCAATAGAATATATTTCTCAAGATTTGGAAAAAGAAGGGATTGAACATTTAGTTATGACAGGAGCAACAAAAGATAGACAGGAATTGGTTGATAAATTTCAAAACAGCTCCAAATATAAAGCGTTTGTTATGACATTAAAAACAGGTGGAGTTGGTTTAAATCTTACAAAAGCTGATTATGTTTTTATTTATGATCCTTGGTGGAATAAATCAGTTGAAAATCAAGCAATAGATAGAACTCATAGAATAGGTCAAGATAAAACTGTTTTTAGCTATAAAATAATTACTAAAGGAACTATTGAAGAAAAAATATTAGAACTTCAAAAATTTAAAACAGATCTTTTTAGTAAAGTTATTGATTCAGACGATGCTTCAATAAAATCACTTTCTGAAGATGATTTAGAATTTATACTTGGAGATTAATTATGAGTACTGTTAGTTACGATAGTTTTGAATATGCTTTTAAAAGAAAATATGAAAAAGATCAAATAGCAAGTATATATAAAAATCATTTTAAAATATTTGATGCCACAAAAAAAATTGTTAATATTTTAGATCCTAAAAAAAAGGCTTATTCTAATTTATCTGATAATCATAAATTAAAAATAATTTTCCAAGTTTATGCTTCAAAAGAACTATTTAAGATTTTTTATGATTCTAAATCACCTGAATTTAAAGAAATATTTAAACTAATACTTTGGGGAGAATCAGAAAAAAAATACTTTGCTCATAAATTAGAAAAAAAATTTAACACAAACATTATGAATCAATTTTCATCTTATGGTTATTCTGGATTATTAGAAGAATATCAATTATTCTCTTTTGAAAGAGATTATGATTATTCAACAAAAAGTTATCAATATAATCTTTTTTTACCAAAACAAATATCAAAAATAATAAAACAATCTATTGAAGAAAAACCTGAAAGTTATTATCTCAAAAAATATGATAAAGAAATAAAAACAGAGTTTTTTTATCAAAATAATGATGTAATTTTAAAAGAAATTAGCCTTTTTAAAAAATATTTAGATTCTAAAGATAATAAAGACGTAACTCTTTCTAATATAAAAATGCCTGTAAAAAAAGACTTTGTTTATATAAGAAAAAATTGTATTGTTGGGAATGAATTTTTTTCAAAAAAAGATAAAGATATTGATTTCATAAGAGAAGAACTTTTATATAAGTTTTTTTTAAGTTCGTTTTATACAAAAAAAGAAATAGAAATATCGCCACTTTTATTATTAAAAAATACGATTGATAATTTAAAATCAAAAAGCACTTTTATTACATTTAACTTATTTAACCATTTAAAAAATAAGAATAATTTGAGTGATTTTAATTTTTCAATAAAACAAAATACTCTTTTTATAAAAGATTTCTTTGATTTTATAGAGACTTTGAAAGAATCAGAGTTTTATTCTATAGAATCAATTATTGATTATTTTATTTTAAGAGATTTAGAATTAAATATTTTTTCTGAATATGATGCAGATAGAATGTACTTATCTATTGAGTTTGAAGGATATAAAGAAAAAATTAAGATTGATGATGATGAAATATACTCATTAGCTATAATTAAACCCTTAATAAAAGGAATGTTTTTTCTTTTTGCTTCATTAGGGATATTTGATATTCATTATTCTTTGCCAAGTATTTCTAAAACTGAAAAAGAATCAATTGATTCTGAATATGTTAAAGAACTTAAATATATTTCTCCTTACGATAGTCTAAATTTTGTAACTTTAACTCCATTAGGTTTATATTTATTAGGTTTAAAAGATTCGTATAAAGTAAATATAGAAGAAGATGATACAAAAATAATTTTAAATGAAAAATCACTAACAATAAAAGTGTTGGGTAAAAGTAAAATTAAAACTATTTTTTTTCCTGAGTTTTCAGAGCAGATTTCAGAAAATGAGTACAAGGTTACATATGAATCTTTTTTAAAAGCCTGTGTTTCTAAAAAAGATCTAAAAAATAAAATAAATTTATTTAAAGAAGAGGTTTCTAAAGAACCTACTAAAATTTGGATAGATTTTTTTGATGAAATTTTATCAAAATTTGATCCTTTTGAAATTAAGAAAAATTTTAATGTTTTTGAAATAGCAAGAAATAAAGAATTATTAGATATTTTAAGTAAAGATTCTATTTTAAAAGAATTAATTTTAAAAGTAGAAGGATATAAAATAGCTATTGAAAGTGAAAATCTTACTAAAGTCAAAAAGAGAATGGAACATTTTGGATATATTACTAATTTTTTCTAAGATAATATTGTTATTTGAATAAGGATTTATAACTTTATGCTCAGTTTTTTATTTGAAAATTTATTTTATGCACTAAAAACACTTAATAGGCATAGATTAAGATCCTTTCTTACTATGCTAGGTGTTATTTTTGGTGTTGGTGCTGTTATTTCTATGCTATCCATAGGAAAAGGAGCAGAGTATGAAGCAATTCAACAAATTAAAGCATTTGGTTTAAATAATATAAGAATAAATGCTTTGGATATAACAAAAGAAGAAGAAAAAAAAGCTAAAAGAACATTATCAAAAGGATTAGATTATGATGATGCTATTTATTTAAAAAAGATTCTCCCTTATATAGAAAAAATTGCACCTCAAAATTTATTAGATAAAAAAGTAAAATATTTTGAATATAATCCAAAAGCTTTAGTAGTTGGGACAACTTCAGATTATATTGATGTAAGCGGTCAAAAACTTGAAAAAGGTCGTTTTATTAATGAAGATGATTTATTAGAATATAGAAAAGTTTGCATTATTGGATATGAAATAAGCAGAGAATGTTTTTTGAAAGAAAATCCTATTGGTAAATTTATTACTGTGGGTGGACTTAGATTTAGAATAATTGGTGTAATGCAAAATAAAGAAAAAACTAAAGAAAAAGTAAAAATAAAAAATAGAGATGTTGATAGAGATATTTATATTCCCATAACTACTTCTATGAAAAAATTTACTATATTGGAATCTGAATCGAATAAAGAAAATAAAGTCGATTATAATGTAGTAGATGAAATATCTATAAAAATAAACTCTTCAGATAAACTTCAGGAAGCAAAAGAAAGTATCAATAAGATTTTAGATCGTCGTCATTATAAAATAAAAGATTATGAAATAACTGTACCCACAGAACTTTTAGAACAAAGCCAAAAGACACAAAAATTATTTAATATGGTAATGGCTTGCATAGCAGGTATTTCACTACTTGTAGGTGGTATAGGTATTATGAATATAATGTTAGCTAGTGTAACAGAAAGAACTAAAGAAATAGGAATAAGAAGAGCCATAGGAGCAACTGGAGAAGATATTGTTCTTTATTTTTTATTAGAAGCTTTTATAATAAGTTTTTTTGGCGGTATTTTAGGTATTTTTGTAGGAATAATTTTAAGTAAAATGATTAGTTTTTATGCAGGATGGAATACGATTGTATCAATAGAATCGATTATATTATCTTTTGGTGTTTCTGCACCTGTAGGAATATTTTTTGGCTGGTTTCCAGCTTTTAGAGCATCAAAAATGGATCCAATAATTGCATTAAAATATGAATAAAGATAATATTTTTCAATATTATTTAATTTTTGTTATGGATATTCTTGACTAAAGTGTGATAATATAAGATAATATTCAGGTTAATTAAACCTAAATTTAACTTTGGATTTAAAATAAAAAATAGGACGATAGTATGAAAACTTTTATGCCAACGGCTGAGACAGCCAATAGAGAGTGGCTTCATGTGGATGCTGAAGGAAAAACACTCGGAAGATTAGCTTCTGCAATAGCAGATCTATTAAGAGGTAAGCACAAGCCTACCTACACACCACATTTTGATTGTGGTGATTTTGTTGTAATAACAAACGCAGACAAAATTCTTGTTACTGGACAAAAATTAAAGAAAAAAGTTTACCATTGGCACTCTGGTTATCCAGGTGGTCATAAACAAATTGTTATGGAAAAACTATTAGCAAAACATCCTGAAAGAATTCTTGAAAAAGCTATTAAAGGAATGTTACCTCACACAAGACTTGGAGATGATTTATACAGAAAACTAAATATCTATGCTTCGCCAAATCATCCTCATTCAGCTCAAAAACCAAGAACATTGACTTTATCATCTAAGGGAGAATTATTAAATGGATAATAAAACTTATTTCTGGGGAACTGGTAGAAGAAAAACTGCTGTAGCAAGAGTAAGAATCAGACCTGGAAGTGGTCAACTTGTTATAAACAAAAAAACCACAGAAGAGTACGTTGGAAACAGAAGAACACTTGTTAAAATGCTTACAGCTCCTTTAAAAGCTGTTAAAGAAGACGGGAAAATAGACGTTTTTGTTAATGTTAACGGTGGTGGAGTTTCAAGTCAAGTTGGAGCTATCAGACATGGTCTTTCAAGAGCATTACTCGAAGTTAACGATGAATACAGAGCAACTTTAAAAGCTTTAGGTTATCTTACAAGAGATTCTAGAGAAAAAGAAAGAAAGAAACCAGGACAAAAAAGAGCAAGAAAGAAATTTCAATTTTCAAAAAGATAATTTGTTTTCTCCTATTTTCAGAAAAAGCACCGCAAGGTGTTTTTTTTGTTTTTATTTTATTTATCTATAAAAATTTAATAAATCCTTTTTTAATCTTTTATTTGAAAAAATACATAAAAGTGTTAAAATTTAGTACACAAGCTTTAGATGAATTTATAATAGATTTAGCATTAAAAAAAAGGTACTTCAAAAATGGAATTAGCAAAAGTAATAGGTAATCTTATCAGTACTCAAAAAGTATCTTCTCTTGAAGGTGTTAAATTTATGATTGTTCAACCTTTAAATGAAAATTTAGAATCTGTTGGTGAGGCTGCAATTGCAACCGATGCAACTCATCAAGCTGGTATAGGCGAATTAGTTTTTATAGAAAGTGGAAGAGAAGCTGCAATGGCATTACCTCAAGTTTTTAACCCATCAGATTTATCAATAATTGGAATTGTTGATGATGTTTATGTATAAGATACAGTAAGAATTAAAAAGTGATGAGTCCCGATAAAAAAATATTATTATCTCATTACTTTTTAATTCTCACTAAAATATAATCATAAGTTTTACTCAAACTAATTTTTATTTAATATGAAGCATAAATAACATATATTATTTTTTAGGTATGGATTATGAAATTAAAAAAATTTTCAACTTTATTTTGTTTAGCATCATTGATTTTATTTCCACTAACCGCTTTTTCTGAAGAAGAAAAAAAAGAAAAAACGTTATCTCTTAGTGATATATCGCTTGAGGAATTACTAAATATAGATATAATTACAGGTGATTCAGGTGGTTTTGGTAAACAACTTGATGGTTTGAAAATAAAACCTTACATTCATGGATACTCTACTTTTCTTTTTAGAAATATAAATTTTAGAGATAAAAAAACAACCCCTTCATTTGATTTAAATTACTTTAATCCTATTTTAGGATTTAATATTCAAGATAAAATAGCAGCTGAAATCATGCTAGAGTTTGAGCATGGTGGTTCTGAAGTTGGAATGAGATATGGTATTGTAGATTATTCCCCTTTTGATTTTATTACATTAAGAGTTGGTAAATTTCTTACACCAATAGGAAAATTTAATGAATATCTATATGCAGAACATATAAATATTTTTGCCGAACGCCCTCTTCCTAATTCACATATTATTCCTGTTGTTTGGTCTGAAATTGGAGCTCAATTAAGAGGTAATTTTAAATTAGGAGATATGTTAGGAATTAATTATGCAACTTATGTTTGTAATGGATTAGAGCAACAAGATGGAAAGTATGGCGGTGAAGTGAGATCGCTAAGAGATAATACAGTTGATGTAAAAAATTTGGCTAAATCTTTTGGTGGTAGAATTGGAGCAACTTTATCAGGTGTTGAAATTGGAGGATCTTTATATAAAGGACCTTATTCACAAGATGGATTAAAAAATCTATCTATTTATGATGTTGATTTAGAATATAAAAATAATGATTTTGAAATTAGAGGAGAATATATGCTTTCTAATCAAGAAACAGATTCAAAATCAATTGATCGCAATGGTTTTTTTGTAGAAACAGGTTATAAATTTCTAAATCAATATCAACCTACTTTAAGATATGAGTATGCAATGCTTAATAATTACAAAACTATAAATGATAGTATATCAACAAGCCCAGTTCAAAAATTAACTGCTGGTTTTAATTATTATCCTTTGCCAAACCTTAATTCTACTTTCAAATTTAAGTTAAATTATTCTTATATATTAGATGATGGAAATGGTAAAACTAATAATGAATATATCTTTCAATCAGTAATAGCTTTTTAAGGATATTTGCTAATGTGTCAAAAAAATAATTCTGTAGCAAGATTTTCTAATAGAGTTGAAAATTATATAAAATATCGCCCTCATTACCCAAAAGAAATTATAAAAATTCTTGAAGATAAAATAGGGTTAAAAAAAGAAGATATTATTGCTGATATTGGTTCAGGAACTGGTTTTTCTTGTATTAATTTTTTAGAAAATGGAAATACAGTTATTGGTGTAGAACCAAATACTGAAATGAGAGAAGCTAGTTTAAAAATTCTTGAAAATTATAAAAATTTTTCGGTAATAAATGGTTTATCTGAAAATACAACACTTCAAGAAAAAAGTATTGATATTATTGTTGCTGGTCAAGCTTTTCACTGGTTTGATTATAAAAAGGCAAAAATAGAATTTCAAAAAATACTTAAAAATGATTCTTATGTTGTTTTAATTTGGAATGAAAAATTAATGGATAAAAAAAATACTTTTATGTATGATTATGGACAAATTTTATTAAAATATGGAACAGATTATGAAAAAGTTACTTATTCAAATGTATCTGAAGAAATAATATCAGAGTTTTATACTTCTTATAAAGTAGAAGATATTCCTAATTTTCAATATTTTGATTTTGAATCACTAAAAGGAAGACTTCTATCATCTTCTTACACTCCTTTAGAAGGAAAAGAACATGATGAAATGCTAATAAAACTAAAAGAAAGCTTTGATAAATATCAAATAGAAGGTAAGATTTTTTTTGAATATGAAACTAAAATTTATTATGGAAAAATAAATTAAGAAAGAGGAATGCTTTTAAAGCATTCTCTACATAAACATTTGATTTCCATCTCGTAATTTTCTTAAAAAATACACTTTTTAGACAATCCCTTACACAAAGGTTAAATTCTATGAATCCAGTTTAGTTTTTTTTAAACCACCCATTAAGGCAACAACAAAGGTTATTACAGAGACTATTATTATGCTTAATGCAGATTTAAAACCACCAAGATATAATGCGATTCCTGCTAAAAAAGAACTACAAGAATATATAGTAATAACAGTTCTTCTTTGAGATAATCCAAGACCTAATAATCTATGATGTAAATGTCCTTTATCTGGCTGAAAAATAGGTTTTCTATTAATTGCTCTTCTTATAATTGCAAAAGTAGTATCAAATATAGGTACTCCTAATATTAATAAAGGTATTAATAATGTTACTGTAGTAGCAAATTTTAAAACGCTTGAAACAGAAACAGCAGCTAGTGTAAAACCTAGAAATAAGCTACCAGAATCTCCCATAAATATTTTGGCGGGATTAAAATTATATCTTAAAAAACCAATACAACCACCAACTAAGGTAAGTATGATTACAGCCGCAAAAACTTGACCAGTTTGTATTGCAATTATAGAAAGAGTTATACCTGCAATGATTGAAACACCTGCTGCCAACCCATCAAGTCCATCTATTAAATTAATTGTATTACTTATTCCAACTAGCCAAAAAATAGTAAAAAAAGCTGAAGCCCATGTAGGTAAAATCCACATTCCACCAAAAGGATTTGATAAAACAAGCATTTTTACTCCAAGATAATAAGCAATAGAAGCTATTACTATTTGAGCTACAAATTTTACTTTTGCTGGCAAGGGTTTTAAATCATCAACAACTCCAAGACCAAACATTAATATTGATCCTGCAATCATTCCATGCCATTTTGTAGTAGAAGTAAAAAAACCTCTATGAAGAAGTTCAATTGTTATTAATGACAATAAAAAGCCTAAAAATATAGCAATTCCACCTAATCTTGGAATGGGAGTTTTATGAACTTTACGATGATCTGGTTGATCCATTTGACCAATAAAATGAGCAAATCTTACAACATGAGGAATCAAAAGATCTGTACCTAGCCACGCTACCAAAAGAGCGACTACATAAGGCCAATTATATTCCATATTTATAACCTCAAATTTATTTTATACTAAGCAAAAAACACTATATTTTAATTATATTTTAATTTAAGATTAACCATATTTCTATATATACAAATCTTTATACATTTCAAAGCTTTTACAAATTTCAATAACTTTATTTTTAGATTTCTCTCTTACTTCCAAACTTTGAGAATTATCTATTATATCTGCTATTATATTTCCAATAAGCTTCATTTCATCTTCTTTCATTCCTCTAGTAGTAAGAGCAGGAGTACCAACTCTTATTCCACTGGTAACAAAAGGTGATTTTGGATCATCTGGAACAGTATTTTTATTAACTGTAATATTTGCTTCACCTAAAGATTTTTCTATTTCTTTTCCTGTTAAATTCTTTTTTCTTAAATCTATAAGCATCAAATGATTATCTGTACCACCAGAAACTAAATCAATATCTCTTGATAAAAGAGTATCTGATAAAACTTGAGCATTTTTTATTATTTGTCCTTGATATGTTTTAAAAGAATCTTCTAATGCTTCTTTAAAAGCTACTGCTTTGGCTGCAATTACATGAATAAGTGGACCGCCTTGAGTGCCAGGAAAAACAGATTTATCCATTATTTTACCCATTTCACTATCACACATAATTATTCCACCTCTTGGACCTCTAAGGGTTTTGTGTGTTGTCGATGTTGTTACATGAGCATATTTTATAGGACTAGGATAAAAACCTGTAGCCACAAGACCTGCAACGTGTGCAATATCAGCCATAAGATAAGCACCAACTTCATCTGCAATTTCTCTAAATTTAGCAAAATCAAGTTTTCTAGAATATGCACTAAAACCACAAATAATCATTTTAGGTTTATGTTCATGAGCTTGTTTTCTTACATCATCATAATTTATTAAACCTGTAGATGAATCTACTCCATAAAAAACTGAATTAAAATATATACCAGACATATTAACTTTACTACCATGTGTTAAATGTCCACCATGAGATAAATTCATACCTAAGATAGTATCGTGAGGTTTTAATAAACCTAACATAACTGCATTATTTGCACTTGCTCCTGAATGTGGTTGAACATTTGCATGTTCTACATCAAATAATTTCTTTAATCTTTCTATGGCAAGAGTTTCAACTATATCAGAATATTCACAACCACCATAATATCTTTTACCAGGTAAACCTTCTGCATATTTATTAGTAAAAATAGATCCTTGTGCTTCTAAAACAGCTCTACTTACATAATTTTCTGAGGCAATAAGTTCAAGATGATCATTTTGTCTTTCTTTTTCTTGTAAAAGTGCATCGAATACTTCTCTATCATACTCTAAAAAATTTTTCATTAAATTTTCTCCATTTATAACTGGCTATTTAATATTATATTTTTTATTTAAAAAATTCTGTGATAAATTTTGTTTAATATTATGAAAAAATTAACATTGTATCAATTAAAATTTTCTAATAGGTAAAAAATGAGTAACATAACAGAACTTAGCCATATAGCTCTAATCGTAAAAGATTTAAATAAAATGATTGATTTTTATAAGTTTTTTGCAGAAATGAAAGTTGTTCATCAAAGAGATGATGATGGAATACGAGTAGCTTGGTTAAAATTACCCAAAGAAAAATCACTTATTATTGTTATGATAGAAGTTAAAGAATCACCTGAATCTAATGGGAATCAACGGTTTAATCATTTTGGATTTGATACAGATTCAAAAGAAAAAGTTGATGAAATATCTCAAAAAGCTGAGTTAAATAATTGTATTGTTCATAAAGCTATGGATGGCGGAAAAATATTAGGTTATTTTTGTATGTTAAAAGATCCAGAAGGAAATAATTTAGAGTTTGCTTATGGACAAATGAGATAATAATTTGTTTTTTTTAGAAATAGTAATAATTATATTAAGTGACTACTCCAACGACTAAAGATCGTTGGCTTCTAGGGATTGGATACCCAGAGAATCTAATCCAATTCTCAAAATATTAATACTTGCATTTAAGTCTCTATTTATAGTTAATCCACAGCAATTACATTTATGTATTCTTGTTGATAGCAATTTTTTTTCTCTGTGTCCACATTGACTACAATCTTGTGATGTATATGCTGGATTAACTTTTATTACTGAGCGACCAGCTTCTTCCGCTTTGAAGTCCAGTATACTAAAAAACAATGACCAACTTGCATCTGATATGGATTTTGCTAAACAATGATTATGCATCATTCCGTTTACTCTTAAATCTTCTATTGCTATTATTTGGTATTTGTTTATGATTTTTCGTGTTTCTTGATGTACAAAGTTTTCTCTTTTAAACTTAATTCTTTCATATATTCGACAAACTGTTTTTTTTGCTTTTTCTCTTTTTTTTGATGATCTTTTTTCTTTACTTGGTTTTGGAAATTTTGCTAATTTCCTATTTGATTTTGCTAGTGATTTTTCTTCTTTCCTAAAAAACCTAGGATTATCTATTTTACTATCATCAGACATATAAGCAAAAGTTTCTAATCCAACATCTATTCCTATATTTTCATTCGACTTTGGTAGTAATTTTTGATCTAATTCACAAGAAAATGATACATACCACTTATTTGTCGATGATTTTGATATTACTACTGTTTTTACTTCACTCTCTAACTTCCTATGAAATGTTGTTTTTATATGCCCTACTTTTGATACATTTATTTTTCCTTTTACACTTTCATCAAGTATCTTTATACCATTACCATATTGCTTATATGTTATTGAATCATACCTACCATATCCCTTAAATCTTGGATATCCTACTGACTCACTTATTTTTTTATTTTTAATTCTACGAAAAAACGCTTTAAAAGCTAAATCAATTCTCATTGCTACATCTTGGAGTACTTGTGAATAAACCGAATTTAACTTCATATCAGCTCTTATTTCTTTTAATTCAGTTATCCTTTTATGCTGAGCATACATTGATATAGTTTCTTTATTCGTTTCATATGCAGTTTTTCTTTCCAATAATAAAGTATTATATAATTTACGACAAATTTCTAGTTGTTCAGTTAAGATTTTTTCTTGAGATTTACTTGGATAAATTCTATATTTATATGTTTTACGCATAATTATATTATAGCGTATTTTTATTAAAAACACAATAATACAGAAAATATTATATAACAATATGAAAATTCATCCTACGATTAAAATACGTAGGCTTTCTTTTCAAAGGAATCGTAAAAAAAAAATTAATGTCGGTGCGTAAAACTTTACGCACTCCTAATGAAATTAGATAGATTTAATTTATAATTCTAAATAGTAACTAAAATCTTATTCTTCTTGAGTTTTTTTGCTTTTAAAACTACTAATAAAAAGTAAAATTATTGCAAAAATAACAACAGTATCTCCTATTATTGTATAAAGTGTTTTTGTATTTCTTAATTTAACCTTGTCTTTTATATATCCTTTTAAAAGAGGTCCTAACATTTCAATTGTTTGACCTGTTGGAGAGATAAAAGAAGATATACCTGTATTTGCAGCTCTTACCATATATCGATCATTTTCTATAGAACGAAAAACTGCTTGTCCATTATGATGATAAACTGCTGAAGAATCTTTATACCAAGAATCATTTGTAACTAAAATCAAAATTTCTGCACCATCAGTAGTTGATTCTCTTATTAATTCTGGGAAAATAGACTCATAACAAATAAGTCCTCCAACATGACCAAATGGCATCTTAAATACATTTGATGATTTACCAGGAGTAATATCTTTTCCTAATCTATTAATTTCTTTTATTGGCGGATAAATAGCAAAAAGAATATCTTTAAAAGGTAAATATTCTCCAAATGGAACTAAATGTCTTTTATAATATTTACCAAGAACTTCTCCTTTAGGTGATATTCCTGTCATTGCATTAAAAACATCATAATCATTTGGATCTTTTTTTCTTAATACATCAAAAATACCTGTTAATAAAAAAGTATCATTTTTAAAAGTAAAATCTTTTAATTGAGCCATAACAGAAGGATTTTCCATAGTAGTTCTTACAGCACTTTCTGGCCAAACAAAAAGGTCTATTTTTTCTTTTTTATTGTCATTCAAAGCTTGTTTACTTAGGTCTAAATAAATATCAATACCTTGTTGAACAGTCATATTCCATTTTTGATCAGATAAAATATTACCTTGAATAATTACAGTATTTATTTCTTTGCCATTATCTTCTTTTGAAAAAACTGTATAAAAACCATAAAAAAGATTTATTACTATAAGTATTAAAACAGGATAAGTATATTTAAAAGATTTTTTATCTTTATTTTTAAAATAATCAACCAAACTCAAAGCAATTGAAGAGTTTAATAAAATTAAAATAAAACTGATGAATAAAGAACCAAAAAGATTTGAACTTTGAATTAGATAAATTTCTTTGTATTGAGATATGGCCAATCTTCCCCATGTAAAACCAGAATCTGAAAAACCTTGTAAGGCTTCTATAATTACCCATAAAGAAGAAACAAAAAGAATATTTTTCCAACCTTCTGGTTTTACTAAACCATATAAAAAGCCTAAAATACTTAAACTTAATGATTCTACCAAACTAAAAGAAATCCAACCCAAAGTGATAATCCCTAAACTTTGAATTTCTGTAAATCCTACCCATGTAAGGGGATGAAGCTTGAATAACCATGTTAAAAGCCCTAAATAAAAAGTTATGCTATAAACAAATGTTATTAAAAACCCTTTTTTTGCTGATATTTTATAATTAAAAAGACAATAAAAAAGAGGAACAAGTGAAAACCAAATTAAAAAATCAAAATGAGTACTATAAAAACCTAAAGAAGTTAATAAACCTGAAATAAATGGTAATAAAAGTTTTTTGTAAGTAAAATCTTCTTTTTCTAAAATCACTGGTACATTGATATCCAAAAAATAATTAAGTTAAATTATAAATGATAAATGATTAATTACGATAAAATTTATAATAGTTAATGATAAATGATTAATTACGATAAAATTAAAAACCCAAGTTCTAAATTATTAAAATTATATTTTCAGGTAAATATAAAAAATGTATGTTTTTTTGATATAATTTATGTATATATTTTATGTATAGGTTTTATAATATGTCAACAATGAAAAATTTACACATACCTTTACCTATCCAATGGTATGAAAAATTAAAAGAATTTTCTAATGTTAATGAAATTTCAGCAACTGAAATAGTTAGAAACGCTGTTATTGATTTTTTGAAGGCTCAAGAAAAAAAATCTATTGATAATGCCATTTTACAATTTGCTTCCGAATATGGGGGTAGTGAGTTTGATTTGGATAAAGATTTAGAAGATTCTTCTTTAGAATTATTACTTAGAGAATAAATTATGCAAAGAGGCGATATATATATTGCAAATATTAGCCCTCGTTCTGGGTCTGAACAAACAGGAATAAGACCTGTTGTTATTATTTCTCATAATGGTTTTAATAGTACCAAAAATTGGAGTTCTATTATCATTGTTCCTATTTCTACTTCTGAAAAACAATTAAAA
>ERZ1292633.980-Hain-H41-02um-R1-980-length-31504-cov-7_pt2 | contig 14769 bp, 14 predicted proteins | sample MGYA00564406_ERZ1292633 | MGnify/ENA primary metagenome ERZ1292633 (study PRJEB36523, sample SAMEA6512639) | groundwater metagenome | collected 2019-01-08 | study: AquaDiva: Metagenomics assemblies of 32 groundwater samples
TGATTTTTTTTGTCAAGATCCATCTGCCGTAGCAACTGCCAACAGAGCAGACAAAGCAGCAGATTATATGAACAAAATTATAGAATTCAATTTTTGGAGCACATCCGTTCAACCTTATCGCGTTGGAAACATGACAATTTTGACTTACAGAAAAGAAGCTGATGGCGTTTTTGTGCAGTGTACAGGAATAGACAAGACGCAAACCTTGCGGGTATTTCTTGCGGGCTCAAACCTAGAGACACAACAAATTGGAAAAGGGTTACGACATTTCTGGCGTCTTTATGCGAAACAGTTCAACCCTTCTATGGCTTTGAATGATCCTCCGATAACAGCACAAGATTTAATGACGAACAAGCCCCTGCAATTTAATTTCCCTGATGGAATAAAAACTGTGACCATTAAAGGGTATGAGCGTAAAAAATCTCACAACGATGAGGATATTGCCCTGAAAATGAGAAAACAAGTGCTGGATCTTTATCAAACAGGACACCAGATTCAGCCTACCGTACCATCTTCACACTTACCCAATCCTGCTCTTTATTCCAAAAGACAGGGATTAATTTCTGTAACACCTCAAAAATCAGATGACACTGGATCTCTATTGTCAGAAAAATATTCAACAGTTGGTCTACCGAATTGGGCCAATGCCAGTGAATTGGGCGGAGGCATTAGAAATGGAAAATCTGCGCAGGAAGAAGCTTTAATGTTAGCATTACCAGCTGTTTGGGTATCTTACTTACGGTATATGGAAGAGAATCCCCTAATACCATATATTCAACCCGAAAATATTCTAGTAACGAAAGTAGATGTTCCAAACAAAGCGCACAAACAGTTTGTGGTATTAGCAGGTGCTGCTCCATCTCTTTTTTACGATAGAGATGCCCGCCCTCCATTCAGCGATCTCATGCAGAATTACGCCACAGTAGATCGAAGAGATCAAACGGTTTATGGACAAACAATGCCGCGTGCTGAGTATATCAAACTAATGGAAAATAACATTCTTAATCTATTACGTGCCGCTAGAAACGCAGAAGTAGAAGCTTTGGTTTTGGGAGCTTGGGGTTGCGGTGTATACAACAATCCCCCAAAAATCGTGGCAAACTTATTCCGCGCAGCATTAGACCGTATTGATCCTGATAGCGGGTTCCCTTGGAAAAACCATTTTGAAGAAATCGTTTTTGCCATCTATACAAAAGATCCTACAAGAGATCCAAACTTTACAACTTTCTCGAAAGCTCTCTTGTAACGGCAAAGCTTAACCCCAACTCTTTCAACTGTTTGGGATCAACTGGCGCCGGGGCATTCATCATCAAGTCTTGCGCTTGTTGATTAAACGGATAAGCAATAATTTCGCGGATACTTTCTTCTTGGCAAAGCAACATCACCATGCGGTCGATTCCGGGGGCAAAGCCACCGTGTGGCGGGGCGCCAAATTTAAGGGCACCTATCATTCCTTTGAATTTGTCATCGACTGTCTCAGCGTTGTAGCCTGCGATTTCAAACGCGCGATACATAATTTCAGGAATGTGATTGCGGATAGCACCTGAAGATAATTCAATACCATTACAAACAATATCATATTGATAGGCTTTGATAGTCAAAGGATCTTGATTATTCAAAGCATCAAGCCCTCCTTGCGGCATGGAGAAAGGATTGTGAGAGAAATCGATTTGCCCAGTTTCTTCATTCTTTTCGTACATGGGAAAGTCTACGACCCAACAGAACTTGAAAATATCTTTTTCAATTAAATCCAATTTTTTGGCAATGGCAGTACGTGCCAATCCCGCATATTTACAGGCTTTATCATAATGATCGCAGACAAAAAATACACCACCATTTTCGCCGCATAGTTTCTGTAAATCATTATCTTTTAAGAACTTGGCAATCGGCCCCTTGGGCGTTCCATTGTCAAAAAGCACATACCCAAGACCTTTCATACCCTCCGCTTGCGCCCATCCATTAAGGTCATCGAAAAATTTACGAGACTGACTGGCAATGTCAGGAACAGGAATACCTTTAATGACCGCTCCTTTTTCGATGGCAGAAGCAAATACCGTGAATTCAGAATCTTTAAATACAGATGTAACGTCATGCAAACACAAAGGATTACGCAAATCAGGTTTGTCTGATCCATATTGGTCCATAGCCTCCTGATACGTAATCCGTGGGAAAGGAGATGGCACTTTGGCACCATTGCCGAATTCGACAAAAACTTCTGTCAAAACTGGCTCCATTGTAGCAAAAACATCTTCTTGGGTAACGAAAGACATTTCTAAATCTAATTGATAGAACTCTCCCGGCGATCTATCTGCGCGCGCATCCTCATCACGGAAACAGGGAGCAATCTGAAAATAACGGTCGAATCCAGCCACCATATACAGTTGCTTAAATTGTTGAGGGGCCTGAGGTAAAGCATAGAAATGTCCCGGATGATGACGCGATGGCACCAAATAATCGCGCGCACCCTCGGGAGAAGAGGCCGTCAAAATAGGTGTCTGTAGTTCCAAAAATCCTTTGGCTATCATTTTTGTACGCAAGGCCTGAATAATTTTAGAGCGCATAATAATATTGTTGTGTAATTTTTCCCGTCTTAGATCTAAGTAACGATATTTCAAGCGCACTTCTTCAGCGTAAGGTGCCTCGGAATTAATGGGCAAAGGTAGATCTATACCGTGATAAAGCACGTTTACCTTTTCAGCGACCACCTCAATCGAACCTGTTGTTATCTTTGTGTTTTCAGCACCAGTGATACGCTTAACCACCTGACCTGTAACCGTAATAATTGATTCATTGCGCAAATGCTCCGCGGCTTTAAAAGATTCTGACTCTGGATTGAACACGCATTGCGTAATGCCATAATGATCCCGAAGATCAATGAACAAAAGTCCACCATGGTCACGCTTACGATGAACCCATCCTGAAAGGGTCACGGTTTGATCGATATCCTGCGCACACAAAGCGCCGCAGGTATGAGATCTATACTGAGACATAGAATAAATAATGTGCTTACAACTTATGATCAAGTGTATAACGATTTTGCGCATGACCCAAGATGATTAAAATTGTGAATGTTTGATTCAAATAACCAATAAATAGCGCTTGTTCTTAAAGGCGTTTTTGACTAGATTAAAAGAAAAACGAGATATATCGTGCATTTTTTTCAACAGCTCACCATAACATGCATGACATTTGGTGCATTGATCTGTTGTTCCATCAAAACTCCTGCAGATCCTTTATCAAAAACAAAACCTTATAAAGTTAGAGGCCGTTGGTATAAGCCCCAAAAACATTACGAATATCAGGCCGTAGGCCATGCCTCGTGGTACGGTCCCGGCTTCCATGGTAAAAAAAACTCATGTGGCTATGCCTTCAACGAAAACTTTATTTGCGCAGCACATCGCACCCTGCCATTACCTAGCATAGTTCGGGTGACGAATGTGAAAACGGGTAAAAGTATTAAGGTTCTCGTCGTTGATCGCGGACCTTTCATCGATACACATAAACGCATTATTGACCTATCCAAGGGAGCTGCACGAAAACTAGGTACCCATGGAGAAGGACTTGGGTATGTTTATGTAACCTCTTTACCCAAAGAAAGCGCACTGCTAGCGCAATATATCAGGCGATATCAATCACATTACAAAACACGGCGTCTCAATTGGGACAAGATTTATAAACGTCACTTCTGTCGTTCGATATGAGCTGCATTGTTATCTATGGACCCACGGCTAGTGGAAAATCAGATTATGCATTGACCATTCCTAATGCTGACATCATCAATGGTGACAGCTTACAGTCTTACGCTGATCTGCAGATTTTAACGGCAAGACCAGATCCTTCCTTACCTCACCATTATTTGTATGGATCTCTACCTTCAAACTCCCAAGATAGCGTGATGTCTTGGAGAAACCGCGTTGCAGAACGCATTCAAAATGCCTACGCGTCGGGACGCACGCCTGTTGTGGTCGGAGGTACTGGATTTTATCTAAATGTGTTAATCCATGGCATTGCCGTTATCCCCTCTATTCCTGAAGAAATTATTCGAGAAGTCCGCAGTCTTTCTGAGGAAGCACTATTTTTACGAGCCGATCAACTGGATACACGTATCTTACAACGCTTAAAAGATCGCCAGCGCATCCAGCGCGCCGTGTGTGTGCATTTAGCAACGGACAAACCTCTTTTCGATTGGCACAATGCACCCAAAGACTGTTTGCCCTATATATTTTCTTTGCACCCTGTAATCATTGATAAACAAGTTTTACATACACGGATCAATCAGCGCTTTGAACAAATGATTGAACAAGGGGCTATTGAAGAAGTAGCGCGGCTGAAAGAAAATTTCCCCTTATCGATCAATTCGCCTATTGCCAACGCTTTAGGATTTAAAGAAATCTGGGCTTATCTAGATGGTCAATCATCTAAAGAACAAATGATTGCGTTAGGACAACGAAAAACCCGTCAATACGCTAAACGACAAATGACGTGGCTTACAACTCTTCAGAAAAACATTCGTTCCTAAATTTTATCAATTTTTTCAGACAAAAATGCGTATAGAATAAACCTAAAGACCTGTCAGCGTCACAGTTTTGTTTGTTTTAATAAAACGTATTTTGAATATAAAAGCAGTCCGGCTCATTGTCATTTTCAGCCTGTTTATCTATGTCCTTCACCATATTTTTCATGAAAAACACCAAGAAGAATTGAGAATTCTTACATGGTCAGAAGTTTTCCCGTTGGATCTACTAAAGAAATTTGAAAAAGAAAAAAATGTACGTCTAGTTGTTGATTATTTCGATTCGCAAGAAGTTCTTGAAGCAAAATTAAACAGCGGATTCTCTGGTTATGATCTCATCACACCCACCGCCACATCTTTTTTAGCACGCTATATTCAAAAAGATTTACTCCGCCCAATTCAAGTAACACGTTTAAAAAATAATAAAAATATTGCCCCTGTTTTTTGGGAAAAAATGAAAGTTATTGATCCCACAAATTCATATTTAATTCCCTTTGGATACGGCACATTTGGTATTTTATATAACAAGACCATGATCGATCGCCTTAAATTGTCTTATTATCCAACACATTACGGGTATTTTTTCGATCCCAAAATTGTTTGCCAGTGGCAGAAACATGGCATAGGTTTATTGAATGACTGGCCAGAAGTTTTCGGCGCTGCTCTTTGCTATTTAGGCCATAGCCCCTACACACAAGACAAACGTGCACTCTATATCGCTTACAAAACGGTCAATGCTGTCCGTTCCCAAATCAGGCGGTTCAGTAATAACCGTTATATTAATGATTTGCTTATTGAAGAGCTAATTTATACCCAAGCTTTGTCGGACGAAGCCACGCGGGCCGTTATTGATGCCAAAGATAATAAAATAGATCTTGTGTTCGTCAGACCAACACAAGAGAAAGGAATGTATATTGATTGCTTTTCAATCCCCAAAACAGCTAGGTCAATTAAATTAGCGGAAGAGTTTATCGATTTTTGTTTGGACAACGAAAATGCCATACACATTACAAAACATTCTAAAATACCCAACACTGTATCACATCGTTTTCAAAATCAGCTTGATTCTGCTTGGTTTTTAGATGTGCCAGTCGAACAACTATCAATTCCTACCATCCGCCCCACTCGTCTAAATCGAGAATTACTAACCTACTGGCAACACTTCTTGCAAAAACTACCTCTCGCACCTTCTTTTTAGACAGACAATCTATTTTTACGCCAATCAAAAAAATAATAGATATAAAGAATAAGCATATAACCCAGTCCAAATAAAAGCAGATAATTTGTCAGCACGTTGATCCATTGCACGTTCCAATGTAAACCAATAAATTGAAACACTAACGTGCCAAATAAAATACATAAAAATATAATAATAGGATAAAACAAACGAACATGCACACCTATATGCTGACGGTTTTCAGATTGACGTCTAACAAAACGTAGATACAGTGAATTGAAAATCACAGACGTAATCAGGTTCCCAATAAATGTCCCATAAGCATGGGCCATACCACGATCAAATCCAAAGGTAGTAATATACGTTTCGATCACCTGCTCAACAAACAGCATAACGACAAACATAAGATACATACGGCGGTATAAAAACAAAGTCGATCCAAAAACGAAACCAGCCCAGTTTATTTTGGGAATCAAAGTCTTATCACCAAACTTTTGATAAATCTTCCAATAATATTCAGATTGCAGACTAGATTCTTGGGAATTAAAACGAACAATTTCACAAAACCGTTCAAAAGAAAACATGAAAATGAGGCTTATTTCTGCATGTTTTTATTATAGCCCATGGTTTCATTCAGAGCGATCACCAGAAGAACCACAATCATAAAAAAACACTCAAGTTTTCGACTAACTTTTTATTAATTTTTTTCTGTTTATACTATAGGTAGTGGAAGATGTGCTGAGAAAATTCGATCGATTGAACTTGGATAAACCTCTCCCATCAAGCGTTTCCCACGATTTTTTTGAAAATCTTAGAATCTGAAAAAACTCAAACTCTAAAGCTTCAAAATCGCAAAAAAAACCAGAAGATTTTTCGGGAAACACCCCTCAAACACCAAAGGCTTTCAGAGATTCTCTTCCATCTAATCTAATCTCCTTTCCTTTCGATCTGTACAAACTTGACTGACAATCCCTCAAGACATATTATAGAGACACTTGCCTGACCGAGACTTATTCATCGGATAAACACTTCATAGTCTGACTTCTTCCCATCGCCACAGATACATTCCATGGAGTAGATAACCTATCTCGATCAAGCAAGTATCTCTACTTAACCTACCGTCTTATTTTTTAGTGTGCACACAGAAAAATGGAGAACTCTCCAATTTTCACAACCATAGTATACCCATCAAAAAGTTAAAAAAATCTGAAAAAGATAAATTTTTGAGTGTACGTCTCACTATCCCTGCGGAAGACAGCTTCAATTGCAAACAAAAATCATGTTACGCTACGCTATGACACACAGGCAGAACATATGGTTGTGGACATAAATAAAATTATGCATGCCGAGTCCTTAGAAACATTAGAAAGTTTGCGTCTTTATTATTTTGGAAAAACTGGCGTAATTACAGAAAAATTAAAAGCTCTTGGCAATTTATCGCCTGAAGAGAAAAAAACACAAGGTGCGTTAATAAACTCAGACAAAGAAAATCTCCAAAGCGCTATTCAGATAAGAAAAAAAGAATTGGAATTAGCGGTATTGAATGAACAATTGCGGACGCAAGGGTGCGATATCACTCTATCTGCTCGCAGTTGCCAAACAGGATCACGCCATCCCATTTCAAAAACGCTAGAAACAATTCGCACTTATTTTCATGCGCAAGGGTTTATTGTCAAAGACGGCCCTGAAGTGGAAGATGATTTTCACAATTTTGATGCTCTCAATATTCCCAAACATCATCCTGCCCGGCAGAACCATGATACATTTTTCTTGAAAACCTCTCCTTTTCTTTTACGTACACACACATCCAATGTACAAATTCGAACTATGGAAAAAGAAAAACCACCTTACCGGATTCTATCTCTTGGTAAGGTTTACCGATCAGATCACGATGCCACGCACTCTCCCATGTTTCATCAAATTGAAGGCCTTGTGATCGAAAAAGGCATTCACATGGGACATTTGAAGGGATGTCTAACAGATTTTTGCCGCTATTTCTTTGACATTGATAATTTACCACTACGGTTTCGCCCTAGTTTTTTTCCTTTTACTGAACCATCAGCAGAAGTAGATATCCAGTTCAATAAAAAAACAGGGAAAATTGGAGATGGAACAGATTGGCTAGAAGTGCTTGGATGCGGCATGGTTCATCCTAATGTCATTAAAAATTGTGGCTTGGATCCTTATGAACACAGTGGGTTCGCCTTTGGAATGGGCGCTGAACGATTCGCCATGCTGCGCTATAACATTGCTGATTTGCGTAGCTTTTTTATAAACGACACACGTTTTTTGCAACATTATAGTTCGTAAGCATTGACAAATCAGGCCTAAACAGAGCAAAATAAGCGTATTAAATACAAGAATCACGTATCATGGAAGCTGTCATTAAGACCGGGGGCAAGCAATATCGCGTCAAAGCCGGTTCTGTTTTAAGAGTTGAAAAGCTCGACGTAGAAGCTGGACAATCTTTCGCAATTAATGATGTGTTAATGACTGTTAATGGTACGAAGGTCGCTGTGGGCACGCCACTTGTGACGGGCGCATCAGTTCAAGCAACACTGGTTGAACATATGCGCGGACCAAAACTGATCATTTTCAAGAAAAGACGTCGTAAGAACTACGCACGCAAAACCGGACACAGGCAAGATTTGTCAGTTATTAAAATTGAAGCAATCAATAATTAGAGGTTATACTCATGGCAACAAAAAAAGGGGGCGGAAGCTCCAAGAACGGACGCGATTCTGAATCAAAACGTCTTGGTGTTAAGTTATACGGTGGACAGCATGCGCTGTCAGGCAATATTATCATACGCCAACGCGGAACTAAATTTTTCCCTGGTAGCAATGTGGGGATGGGGTCTGATCATACCTTATTTGCCATGAATGATGGAACCGTTCAGTTTTCTTCAGGATTCAAAAATCGCACGTTTGTTAGTGTGGTTTAGCCACAGCTAGATCCGTTCCCCGGACTCTCACATTTATTGAGTTGGCCAACGCAAAACACGTTACCTTCTGAATCTTTTATCCTGACGTAGGTACCCCATGATGCTTGTGCTGGCGGTGCTACTACAAACTCAACATCTTTTGACTTGAGTTCGGCATATGCTTTTTGAATATCATTAGTTCTAAATACAACATTCATGTTCTTACCAACCATGTCTGTAAAATCAGGGTGGGTATATAAAACCAGTCCAAATTCTTCGCCTGGCTTGATAACTTCAATCCAACGTTGCGGATCTGTTTCTGGACTTAGCCCATTAAATCTTACTGTTGTATAGCCAAGTTTTTCTGTATAAAACTTCAATGCGCGGTCCTGATTTTTAACGGGTATCATTATACCTTCAATATTTATCGTCATAATTCCCCCTCCCCCCTTACTTGTTAAAATGTGGTCACCCTCGCGCAGAGAAAAACCCATGAGAGCGCCGCGCTATTATATATCTTAGAATAGTTCATTTTCAACCGAGATATAATAACATTTTACTTCTCAAACTTACACTGCATCAAGCGTCCTGCATGGCTTTCCCACTTAATGGAACCCGCCACAGCGGAGAGAACGTCTAAGTTTTTGTTCACAAACACAGTTGTTGGAACAGCTGCTTGATTTGTCATCGCGAACACAGTCCTACAAATTGAGTTTGGCCCATCAGAATCCTGAATCAAAATCATGTTATGATCAGAACCCACATTTTTCTTCCAGTATTTTCTTGCCGCCTCCAAAGAAGAACCAAACGTTGTGACGACAGAAACAAACTTAATTGCAGGATATTTTTTAGACAATACAGCAAGCGCTTGCAATTGCGTTTTACATTTAGGGCATGTTGGCGTCCACAAAATCAAAACCGTTCCCTTCTTGGCTTTACTGATGAGATTGATCAAATCGGCATGATGACCTTCGTCTGTAAATTTTTTGTTATATTCGGTTACAGCAATATAGGGTTTTAATTTACCCAAATTATTTAAGGCGTAAGGGGCCACCTTCGGCAAAACAGCCGTAATTGATTGACCACGATCTGCGAAAGAGAAACTAATCAAGCTGCCAGTCATATATAAAATGACACACAAGAAAGAAACTATACCACCCACTAAAAAATTAGTCATTTTAAACCGTGTGTTGTTCATCTGATGCCTCTATTATAATATACGTTAATATTTTAGCAACATTTTGCGATTGACATCTTGCTATCACACTGCACACATTGTAGAACAAAGTAGTGCCAAGCGATAGTGCAGAATATCCTATGTCAGTCGACGCACATGTTGCATTTTGGCAGTCACGTGAACTTAGCAAGAAAAGCAAGAATACAAAGCGCGCTTACATTCAAGACTTAAAAGGCTTTTTAGATTTTTATAAAGACAAAGATGTTTACAAATTAACACCGCTAGATTTGCGCGGATGGCTATCACAACGCTACGATCGATCTTTAACCAAATCATCCACCGCACGCACTTTGTCTGGCGTACTGAGCTTCTTTAAATATCTAAAAAAACAAAAAGTGATTACGGATCATGCCATTTTCCAAGTATTTCCTCCAAAAAAAGAAAAACGTTTGCCGCGTGCGATGCACTCTTTTCAAATTGAACAAACGTTTGCGGGGCTAGAATCAATGTCCAAATCATGGGTGTCCGCCAGAGATGTCGCCCTGTTTACCCTCATGTACGGAACAGGCATGCGAATTAGTGAGGCTTTGTCCCTTGATCAAAACAACGTCGACACTTACGTTACGATTCGCGGCAAAGGCAATGTAGAGCGCACCGTTCCACTGCCAGAGGTTGTCCAAGAACGTATTCGTAATTACCTAACCCTGCAGCCTTTTTCTCAAGAAGGGGCGTCCCCTCTATTTTATGGTGCACGCGGCGCACGTTTATCCCCGATTGTAGCAGCGCGTCAAATCCAACGCATTCGGGGCCTATGTCATTTCACTTCAGATATCACGCCGCATGCACTGCGCCATTCGTGTGCGACACATTTGCTTGATGAAGGCGGAGATCTCCGCCGCATCCAAAAGCTGCTTGGACATAAATCCCTCAACACAACGCAGATGTACATTAGCGTGTCACACGAAAAATTACTGAATCGCTATCAGAAAATCCATCCAAGACAAGCGCAAGTATTATTAAATATAAAGATCAAAGATTAAGGTCTGATGAAGAAAACACTCTGTCTCCAAAAAAATTCGCCCTTTCACCCTCAATTCAAGAATTATAGGGCTGGATTTGGACTCGATTCCCTAAACTTATAAAAGAAATTCTGAATTTTTAGATGATGACCAAGCCCAAAGTAGCTGATCATAAAGACAATCACTATGCACATGAATGTAGCCAAGCTGATGGCCCAATGTGTTTTTTGGAAATTCATCTGCAATTTATAAGCATACAGCCCAAGTCCATGAATGACCAGCCACAAAACACTAGGGATCAAGGTACGCGCCCAAGCCAGCATCTGCCTGCCAAATACGCTGTACAGCAGCACACTGATGTTCAACCACGCCGCAATAGATGTTGCCATAGCCAATCCCACACATTCGAACATGTTCATCAATATCAAGCTACCGATGATATTCGCAAATACACTAACCAAAGCAGCGCGCAGGGGAATCCATGGTTTTTTCTGCGCATAACAATAGCTGGTTAGCACTTTACCCATCACGTACGCTGGCAAGCTGAATCCACACACCAATAAAACATTGCCCGTTGTGCAACTGTGGCTTGCTAAAAATTCGCCCCTACAAAACAAAGTGTAAATTATAAAATCACTGAATAAACACATGCCCATAGCAGCAGGCGCAGCGATCTGAAATGCCATACGTAAACTGTTTTTTAGCAAATTTTGTTGCTCCACCGGGTGATCATTAATACGTGCAAAATTCGGCAATAATACACTACTCATCGCGACGCCTATAACAGACAAAGGCAATTGAAAAATACGATCAGCGTATACCAAAAATGATAAAGATCCAGCCGGCATCCATGACGCCAGCATCATATCAACAAACAGATTAATCTGCATGACAGCGCTGCATAAAGAATTAATCCCCATCGTTTTTAGCACTCTTCTTAAAGGGAGAGATAATACAAACTGCGGCAGCTGCAAGCGAAAACCAGACGCATAGCAAAAGGCAAACACATAAGAAAGATGTAAAATACTGGCGCACAAAGCCGACCAAATTAAGGCATACGCCACACTTTTTTGACAGGTAAAAGAAACCAACAACACCACAATCATGACAATATTCATGATCACAGGAGCCGAAGACTCGGCCGCAAATTTTTGTTTCGAATTCAAAACGGCAGAGAAAATAGAAGATAAAGAGATCATTAATAAAGTAGGGAAAGTAATGCGAATAAATGTAACAGCCACTTTTTTCTTTTCAAGGTCACCTGCGTATCCAGGCGCTAACACAGATATTAAATTGGGCGCAAATATTTCAACAGCCAGAACAAAACACAGCATAGCCGCGGCCATGACCCAAAACATTTGCCCGGCTATTTTTGTATTATTTGTACTGGCGATTTCAGGTACCAATGCCCCTTGCATAGCCCCTTCCGCAAAAAATTTTCGAAAAAAACTGGGAAAACGAAAAGCTATGAAAAAGACATCGGACCAAAATCCAGCGCCCAAGGCATACGCGATTAACATTTCGCGAAACATACCCAGCACGCGTGAAGCCAGCGTAAACCCACTAAACGTCGCCAGTTGTTTTAACATATGTAGAAAAATCTATCCAACTTAAAGTCATTTTAAAGAAAAAATTAAGAATTGGGAAGCATGTCACTCCGAATGATTCTTCTTCCACCACCGGTCGACAATAACCGTAACACACGAATCCGACCAAATATTGACAGAGCTTTCAAGCATGTCAAGCAGACCATAAAATGGCAAGATAACGCCCATCAGTTCTACGGGGATATTGAAGGCTGTTAGTAAGGCATTGGTCAAAAAGAAACATCCCATAGGAACGCCAGCATTACCAATGGCCGCAACAGTCGCAATAAATATCCAAATAATTTTATTCATCATCGTAAAAGGAACGCCATTACTTTGCGCCACAAATAGAACTGTTGTTAAAATAAAGGCCGCGCAGGCATTCATGTTAATTGTTGTACACATTGGAAATGAAAATCGACTCACTTCGGGGCTAACACCCAAAACTGTTTCAGCTGTTTCAATAGCAGAGGGCATAGATGCCGCCGATGATTTACTGAAAAAAGCCAATGACAACACTGGAAACATACCTTTCAACGTTTTTATGACAGGAATTTTATGAAGCAGCAATAAGAAAGGAAGAATCATAAATCCATGTATCAAATTGGATGCAGTCACTACACCCAAATATTTACTAAGCGCCCCCATCTCTAACCCTTGCTCCATTTCTTTCACAAACATCGCGATAAAAGCAATCACCGCAATAGGCAAGGCTTGCACGATCCATTTTGTTATTTGCATAATAACCAGAAAAATCCTGTGCAATGATTGACTCATCGGTTTGCGATGTTCATCAGGCAATACCAAAATGGCTAAACCAATCAAAATCGATATGATGAATACGCTAATGACATGATAATCAACAAATGGTTTGAGCAGATTATCAGGAACAATCTTCAGCGCCTCATCACAATAGGAATGCGCGCAAATGGCTTGGTGTGCAGCGTTGGCTGAAATGGGAATATTTTCAACGGGCTTAACCATTTCAAATAAAAACAAAGCCAAAGATGCAGAAAGGACCGTTGTTAAAATGGTATAGGTAATTACTTTTTTACTAAGCTGCCAAACTTTTGTGCTTTTGTCTAAACCTGAAATCGTCGCCATCAAAGATAAACTGATAATGGGTAAACTAACGAATTTAAGAAGACGCATAAAAACTGTACTGACACTTTCAGCAATTTTCATTGACCAATGGGGACCGTATAATCCGATGATCACACCCAAAATTACGGCGATAAAAACTCCATATTTCTGAAGAAATACAGCTCGACCTGATCGATTGGCGATGACACTCATTCTTTTCCTCCATGCAAGATCTAAACATATGCTGCACGATGACACCATCAGTTTAACACGATTATTCATATAAATATAAAGACAGTTAATATTAACTTATTTTTTACTTTATATTGGATATGATTATTTAGTAGGAAAATTAAGCATCGAAAAAATATGTTTTATTTGATCTTTTTATATGTTTTTGCGACGCCAGTGGAGCACTGCAATGATTCCCATCCCGCCGATGATGAGGGGGAGCCCCACTTGGTCAGCATATGAACTTTGACTTGCAATCGGACGTGCAGCTGTAACCACTGCTTGTGTCATTCACGCTAATTTTGGAGCCGGCGCTGTAGATAATACTGTTGCATTAGGTGTTGCTGGCGTTGGCACTTTCACGGGTGGCACCAATGTTGTCGAATGACTAGGGGTTTCAGCACCGTAACGTTGCATCATTGCTTCATAAGGTTGACTTAGACTGCAGCAAACAAATCTGTTTGGACACTGCACAAACCACCAAAGTAACCACAAAACACCCAAGAAACCACTAATCAACATTGTCCAAAGCAATGATGTACCGCGGCAACGTGCATGTCTTAAATCTGGAAGATCATCAGACGATTGCAGCGCACCCTGACCAATCAATAAATTATCTCTGAACACCAAAAATGTTCCAGACCCTGTTCCATCATCTGCAAAAACATACCCTTCTTCTTTTGGCCCCTTGAACTGTGTTAATGTACCTGGATATTGCCAGAAAAAGAAAAATAAACTAACAAATGCACCGGCAATTCCAAGCATGTACACCCAAAACAATGGTGTCACTGTGCAGCAATTCTGACAACAATTTGTGCAGCAATCATGGCATCCACATCCATAAGACATCTTCATCTCCATTAGTATTTCCACATTTTTATTATAGCAAATATTTAAATTTTATTAAATAAGTTTTAATATTATTATATTTTTATTGTAATCACACTGATGTGTTTGATGTGAAGTTTGCACTTTTCTGCAAAAAAATGGTTAAATGTTTACGTCGGGCTGGAGTAGCTCAGGGGTAGAGCAACTGATTCGTAATCAGTAGGTCGGAGGT
>ERZ1292633.3667-Hain-H41-02um-R1-3667-length-14766-cov-5_pt1 | contig 14766 bp, 13 predicted proteins | sample MGYA00564406_ERZ1292633 | MGnify/ENA primary metagenome ERZ1292633 (study PRJEB36523, sample SAMEA6512639) | groundwater metagenome | collected 2019-01-08 | study: AquaDiva: Metagenomics assemblies of 32 groundwater samples
ATGAAGGCGCGGGCATTGTGCGCGAAATTGGTGCGGGGGTCACAAGCGTTAAAGTTGGGGATCATGTAATCCCTTTATACACTCCCGAATGTCGCGGTTGTAAAACTTGCCTTTCGCAACGCTCAAACCTTTGCACAGCAATCCGCGCCACCCAAGGTCAAGGCCTTATGCCCGATGGCACTTCAAGGTTTAGTGCGGGCGGTAAAGAAATCGCGCATTATATGGGCTGTTCGACTTTTTCAAACTTCACGGTTTTGCCCGAAATCGCGGTGGCAAAGGTGCGTGAGGACGCTCCGTTTGACAAAATTTGCTATATTGGTTGCGGCGTAACCACGGGCATTGGCGCAGTAATTTACACTGCCAAAGTTTGGCCGGGTGCGAATGTTGTGGTCTTTGGGCTTGGCGGCATTGGATTGAACGTGCTGCAAGGCGCGCGCATGGTTGGCGCGGACAAGATTATAGGCGTTGATATTAACCCCGCAAAAGTCGAAATGGCCAAAAAGTTTGGCATGACGCATTTCATCAACCCCAATGAAATTGGTGTTGATAAAGTGGTGCAAGCAATTGTTGATCTAACAAATGGCGGCGCAGATTTCAGCTTTGATGCAACTGGCAATGTCAATGTTATGCGCCAAGCCCTTGAATGTTGCCACCGTGGTTGGGGCGAGAGCATTATCATTGGCGTTGCAGAATCCGGCAAAGAAATCGCCACCCGCCCATTTCAATTGGTAACTGGCCGCGTCTGGAAAGGCACAGCCTTCGGCGGCGCACGCGGCCGCACCGATGTGCCAAAAATTGTTGATTGGTATATGGACGGCAAAATCAATATCGACGATTTAATCACCCACCAAATGCCACTTGATAAAATCAATGATGCTTTTGATTTGATGCATGAAGGGAAGAGTATTAGGAGCGTGGTGGTGTTTTAGGGGAGGAGTTATTGAAGAAAAGCCCATTTAAGAGTTTCCAATGAGAATTATCAATTTTGCTTGGTTTTTATCTATAAACGCGGCGAAAAGTATCTTTGCCGTTTTATTTGCTCTGATTTGGGTAAGAATCATCGAAAAATTCGGCGTTTCAATTTTCCACGGAGTTTTTGCGATTACAGTTGACGATTTTGTCACGATTCAAAATATGGACATTTTTGCAATTTTTACTATTGGAATTTTCGCATTGTCACCATGGAAAAATTTTTATAATTTGGCCATGAATTTTACGTTTACACAAATTGCATTGAAGACATTGATTCACTCTGCTATTTTAGAAGTGTTCTATATCATAATTGTTGCGGCGCTAACGAATAATTTTAGCTCCCAGAATTTGCTTTCTTGGTTTAATGGTAGCGTCTGGATTGCGCTTCTCGCCAATTTAATTTCTTTCGGCAAATATAGAAGCGCCGCCGCCTCTTAGGCTGCTTTACGAACGGGCGAACCAATGACCAAATATGATTATGAAATTATCATTCGCCCATTAAGCGCTGATGATGGTGGTGGCTTTGTTGCAATTGTACCTGACCTAAAAGGATGCATGTCTGATGGTGAAGCCCGCGCTGAGGCTGCTTCGAATATTGAAGATGCGATAGATGCTTGGATTTCTGCACAAATTGCAATGGGGCGCAATGTTCCACTTGCTTCAAAACACGCTTCGGCGGCATAATTAAAATGCTGGCAGGGCGCTCTCGCTGCTGCCGCCCGACTTGTCGGGAGTCATGGGAGGGATTTTGGTTTCGCCAAAGCCCCTTCCTTTGTTTGAGTGCAACCCAATTTTCAAATCTGGAGTGATTCTCAGTTTTAGCAATTTTTTCCTTGGAACGGTTTTATGGGCAGGTTTGCCATAAATCCCGTTCACTATTTTGTTGTTGCGGGTAAATGATTGTCAAGGGGTCGCTGCGCGACCGCAAAGCGGCAAGCCCCTTGACAATCATTTACCCGCATTCACCATCGAGCTTTCTTTTGCGGCAAAAATATAATTTTTGGAAAAAAAGAAAAATAAGAAATAAACTCGAAATTCACGAGGCGATTATGGCAGGGCTCCTAGGCGAAATGCCTTCTTAGCCCCCTCAGTCAGCTTCGCTGACAGCTCCCCCGCTTGCGCAAGGGAGCACAAAGCAGGTAGGAATTGACAATGACCACGGAAACTAAACTCGAAATCATCTCCCAAAACCACTGCTTTGGAGGCACGCAGTTTGTCTATGCCCACCAAAGCCATGAGACCAAAACCAAAATGCGGTTTGCAGCATTTATCCCGCCGCAAGCCGCAACTCAAAAATGTCCGGTGCTTATTTATCTTTCGGGCCTTACTTGCACCGAAGAAAACGTAACTCATAAAGCCGGCGCACAAAGAATATGCGCTGAGCTTGGGCTTATATTTATTGCGCCCGATACTTCGCCGCGCGGTGAAAGCGTGCCAGATGATGCCGAAAAAGCCTATGATTTTGGGCTTGGCGCAGGGTTTTATGTTGACGCGGCAATTACGCCTTGGGCAGAAAATTACCGCATGCGTTATTATATTGAACGCGAATTGCCCGAAATTATTGGCGAATATTTGCCCGCCGATATGGGGCGCGTTTCAATAACCGGCCACTCTATGGGTGGGCATGGCGCGCTAACAATTGCCCTTCGCAACCCTGAAATGTTCAAATCTGTCTCGGCATTTTCGCCAATTGTCTCGCCCATAAATTGCCCTTGGGGGCAAAAGGCATTGGCGGGCTATTTGGGCAATGACCAAGAAACATGGCGCGAATATGATGCTTGTGCATTGCTTGAAGACGGCAATCCATTGCCGCCATGTTTAGTGGACCAAGGCAGCGCCGATAACTTCCTTGAAAACCAATTAAAAACCCATTTGTTCGAAAGTGCACTTTTGATGAGTGGCCAAAACGCCGAAGTGCGTCATCAAGAAGGCTATGATCATTCCTATTATTTTATCGCGACATTTATGGAAGACCATTTGCGCTTTCATGCAAAATATTTGGCGGTTTAGTCCCCAATACTCGGAGTAGTTGAAAACGCCCGCTTTCTTACAAGTCATAAGCTTGGGTTTCTTTGGCGTTCATCAATCGCAACTAAGATGAGTTGATAGATTTTTTGGGGTTCGTCCAGAAATTCAAATGAATTCATCATTAATGAAGGCGCCCAAATCCCGAAGCTATCGCGCATGTTGTGTGGAGAAATATCAAATAATTTCTTGAAAATAAAATCAATAGTCCCTGAAGAATTGAGGAAAAGATTGGGTAATTGATTCAAGTCGAACGAGTTAATAGAAGTTTTTTGACGAATAATGACACGCCGATCAGTTACGGCATAGCTTTGGTTTTTCCTTGCGCTCGCATCAATAAAAAATCTCCCAATCATTATAACAAATCCCATGGAAAAAAAGACTGCGCCAAAAATAGCGAAGCCCCAGCCTTCACCAGTGATGAGCGCCAAATATTCCCAATACAACGCAAATCCTAGCCACAAAGCACTAAACGGAATTAGAAACCAGTCCATTTTTCGCAATCGAAAACCTTGCCCAGGGCGACCGACCCATTTTATACGTTCGTGCGGTAATAAGTATTCCTGAAATTCGATTTCAATTTCGCTGGACAAACCCATTCTCCTTCAATCAAAATAATCGCAAATCGAATGAAAAATCATCCCATAAACTCTGGCAACCAATTTTCATAGGCAGTGCGCATAGCGGAAACCGAAATGGTAATAACGTCGGCAATTACCAAATTAGCGCCGCCTGCCGCACCAATTTCATGCAGCAATAGACCCGATTGCGCAACCGCCGCATTAAACCCGTCAAAATTATCGGGCGAAATCACAACTAAATAACGCGCTTGAGTCTCGGCAAAAAGCGCGGCGGTAGTCGGCACATTTTCGGGCAATTGGGCATCAATGCCAATATTCGACGCCACGCAAATTTTGGCCAAGCCTAGCGCGAAGCCGCCATTTGACAAATCATGGCAGGCTTTGATATGCTTTTGCGAAATCAGAGCAGAAACCAATTCGGCGGTGCGTTTTTCCAAAGCCAAATCAACATGCGGCGGTGCGCCATCACCGCGCCCATAAAGTTCCCGAAGCGCCAATGTTGCGCCCAAATTATCCGTGGTTTCGCCAATTAGGAAAACCAAATCGCCATCCACTATGCCGCCATAACCAATGGCATTATGGTAATCGCCAATAAGGCCTACGCCGCCAACAACGGGGGTTGGTAAAATCGCTTGCCCCATGGTTTCGTTATATAAAGAGACATTGCCCGATACCACGGGATATTCCAAAACGCGGCAGGCTTCGGCCATGCCTTCAATTGCGCCAACAATCTGCCCCATGGTTTCGGGCTTTTCGGGGTTACCAAAATTGAGATTGTCAGTAATTGCAATTGGCTTGGCACCGGTGCAAATAATATTGCGATAGCTTTCAGCAACAATTTGCTTGCCGCCTTCGTAAGGGTCATTCAAAACATAGCGCGGGGTGCAATCGGTCGTAATTGCAAGTGCTTTATTAGTGCCATGCACCCGCACCAATGCCGCATCAAATGGCTTGTCCGACGCCGCCAAAGTGTCGGCCATAACGTGCCTGTCATATTGCTCCCACACCCAGCGCTTGGAGGCAATATCGGGGCAAGAAAGCAATTTCAAAAGCGCTTGCCCAACATCAATGTCACCCAATTCGGCGGAAGTCACGTTTGGTTGCGGCGGGGTTTTTACCCACGGCCTATCATATTTTGGCGCATCTTCGGACAATGGACCAATCGGAATATCGCAAACAATTTCGCCATCAAATTCTAAAACTAAACGCCCAGTATCGGTGGTGTAACCAATAACCGCATAATCCAAATCCCATTTTTCCATAATGGCTTGGGCAATATGTTCTTCGCCCGGTTTTAGGATCGCCAACATGCGTTCTTGGGATTCTGACAGCATCATTTCATAGGATGTCATATGGGTTTCGCGCACTGGCACATCGTTCATTTTCAAAACAATGCCAAGCCCTTCTTTGCCTGCCATTTCAACGCTAGAGCTGGTTAGGCCCGCCGCGCCCATGTCTTGAATGGCCTCAATGCAATCGGTTTGCATCAATTCAAGCGTCGCCTCAATTAGCAGTTTTTCCATGAATGGATCGCCAACTTGCACGGTTGGACGCTTTTCCTCGCTGCCTTCGTCAAAATCCGCGCTGGCCATTGTCGCGCCATGAATGCCGTCGCGACCAGTTTTGGAACCAAAATAGACAATCGGTGAGCCTATTTTTGCGCCGCGCGAATAAAAAATCTTGTCAGTCTCGGCAAGGCCCACGCACATCGCATTGACTAAAATATTGCCATTATAGCTTTTGTCAAAATTGGTTTCGCCGCAAACGGTTGGCACGCCAACGCAATTACCATAGCCGCCAATGCCCGACACAACACCCGCCAATAGCCGCTTAGTATTGGCGTTTTCAGGCTCACCAAAGCGAATGGCATTGGCAAGCGCAACTGGCCTTGCGCCCATCGTGAAAACATCGCGCATAATGCCACCAACGCCAGTTGCTGCGCCCTGATATGGCTCAATGAAGCTGGGGTGATTATGGCTTTCCATTTTGAAAATCGCAGCTTGACCATCGCCAATATCAATAACGCCCGCGTTTTCCCCTGGACCTTGAATTACTGCGGGGCCCGAAGTTGGGAATTTGGATAAATGAATGCGTGACGATTTATAGCTGCAATGTTCCGACCACATAACCGAAAAAATGCCCAGTTCGAGCAAGTTTGGCGCGCGGCCCAAGCGGTCAAGAATCACTTGATATTCATCGGGCTTAATGCCGTGCTGGGCGATGGTTTCTGGTGTTAGTTTAGTCATCTATCCCACCAAACTCTGAAAAATCAATGCGCCATCATCAGAACCCAATTCCTTGGCAAATGCGCGGTCTGGGTGTGGCATAAGGCCCATAACATTGCCTTGTTTGTTAATAATGCCCGCTATGTCGTGCATCGATCCATTTGGATTGTTACGATATTTGAAAACTACACGGTTTTCGCCTTCAAGCCGCGCCAAGACTTCGGCATCAGCGAAATAATTACCTTCGCCATTGCCAATAGTCATCGTCGCGATTTCGTGGTCTTCATAGGCTTTGGTGAAAATCGTGCCCGTGTTCACCACGTCCAAATCAACATCTTTACAAATATATTTAAGACTGGCATTGCGCAAAAGCGTGCCTTCCAAAAGGCCGTTTTCACACAGGACTTGAAAGCCGTTACAAATCCCCAAAATGGGCGTGCCGCGCGCTGCATGGCGCATAATTTCGGCATTTATTGGGGATAATGCCGCCATCGCGCCACAACGCAAATAATCACCATGAGCAAAACCGCCCGGTAAAACAATCAAATCCAAATCATCTGAAAGCGCGGTTTCTTTGTGCCAAATCATGGCAACTTCGGCGCCAATACTTGTTTCAATCGCGACTTTACAGTCACGATCGCAATTGGATCCAGGATATACAATAACAGCCGATTTCATGTGCCACGGCATTAAAGTGAAAGCCGCAAAATGGCAATGTTCATAGTGTCTTTTGTTGGCCTAATTCCTTATCAAATAATCAAATGCACCAAGGCTTGCGGTTGCCCCCGCGCTCATGGCAATAATTATTTGTTTATAGGGGATATTGGTGCAATCGCCGGCTGCAAAAACGCCCTCCATATTGGTTTCGCCATGTGCGCCAATAATAATTTCACCAAATTTGGTTTTTTCAATCGCTTCGCCAAGCCAATCCGTATTCGGCACAAGCCCGATTTGCACAAACACGCCCTGCAATTCAACATGGGTTTCTTTGCCAGTTTCGCGGTTAGTAAATCTAATGCCATTTACCTTATCGGTTCCAGTTATTTCTTTAGTCTGGACATTCCTGTGAACTGTAACATTGGGCAAACTGAACAGGCGTTTTTGCAAAACTTCATCGGCTTTTAGGTCGGGCAAAAACTCCAAGACTGTCACATGGTTTACAGTTCCCGCTAAATCGATTGCGGCCTCAATGCCAGAATTGCCGCCGCCAATTACCGCGACATTTTTGCCTTTGAACAACGGCCCATCGCAATGCGGGCAATATGCAACACCCTTGTTTTTATATTCAGCTTCGCCCGTTACCCCAAGATTACGCCAGCGCGCGCCCGTTGCAATAATGACGGTTTTGCTTTTGAGGATTGCACCATTTTCAAGTTCCAATTCGACAAAATCGCGCCGTCGCAATGATTTCACTTTTTGCAAATTAATAATATCAACTTCATATTGCTTGACGTGTTCTTCAAGGCTTTGCACCAATTTTGGGCCTTCGGTGTAGGGAACGGAAATGAAGTTCTCAATTCCCATGGTGTCCAAAACTTGGCCACCAAAGCGTTCTGCAACAATGCCGGTTCTGATGCCTTTTCGCGCGGCATAAATGGCGGCGCTTGCGCCTGCGGGCCCGCCGCCGACAATTAACACGTCAAACGGTTCTTTTTGGTTCAAAGCTTCGGCTTCTCGGGCATGTGCGCCCGTGTCGATTTTGGCAATTATTTCCTCAATTGTGATGCGGCCGTTTGCGAACATTTCCCCATTTAAGAAAACTGTCGGAAGGCCCATAATTTGCTTGGCTTCGATTTCATTTTTGAAAACACCGCCATCAATCATAGTATGTGTGATATTGGGGTTAAGCGCCGCCATGGCGTTAAGCGCTTGCACAACATCGGGGCAAATATGACACGACAATGAAACATAGGTTTCAAAGCTGAATTGGCCCTTTATCGCTCCTATTTGTTCGATAAGCACGGCGTCGATTTTCGGCGGCCGGCCCGATGTTTGCAATAATGCCAATACCAAAGATGTAAATTCATGGCCTAAAGGAATGCCCGCAAATGTAATGTTTGCAGGCAGGCTGGCGCGACCAATAGTGAAACTAGGAATGCGCTGCAAGCCAGCGCTTTCTACGCTTATTTTATCACTCATCGAGGCAATTTCATGCACAAGTTCGTGCATTTGCGCCGAAAACACATCGTCACCTTTTGCAATTTTAATCACAATGTCTTCTTCCAACATTGTTAAATATTGTGCCAATTGCGCTTTGATGTTGGAATCTAGTGCCATTTTATGTTCCATTTCCTTTGGGCAAAGCTCCGCCCGCTTCCCCAAAAGTTAAGGGAAGTCGGACGTTTCATTGCTTCGCTTAGGGCTTAAATTTTGCCGACTAAATCAAGGCTCGGCGCAAGGGTTGCGTCGCCTTCTTGCCATTTTGCGGGGCATACTTCGCCCGGATGATTGCGGACATATTGCGCGGCTTTGACCTTGCGCAAAAGCTCGGACGCATCACGACCCACACCGCCAGCATTAACTTCAACAATTTGAATTTTGCCATCGGGATCAATCACAAAAGTGCCGCGATCCGCAAGACCTGCCGCTTCAATCATCACGTCAAAATTGCGCGTGATAGCGCCGGTTGGATCACCAACCAATGGATATTTGATTTTGCCGATGGTTTCGGAAGTATCGTGCCAGGCTTTGTGGGTGAAGTGAGTGTCGGTTGAAACCCCATTAATTTCCACGCCAATTTTTTGGAAATCAGCGTATAAATCCGCCAAATCACCAAGCTCAGTTGGGCAAACGAATGTAAAATCGGCGGGGTAGAAAAATACAACCGACCAGCCGCCTTTAAGGTTAGCTTCGGTTACAGGCACAAATTTGCCAGCGTGAAACGCGGTCGCGCTAAATGGTTTAACTTCTGAATTAATAAGGGACATAATGACTTTCCTTTTCGAAAACGATTCATCAAATTGATGACAAAGGCTTTTTGCATTTTTATGAATGCTTTGTCCAATCAATTGTTTTTGACTTTTGTATAGTTTCACTCTATATTGAAAAAATGATATTGCCCACCGTCCGCCAATTAACATTTCTTGTTGCCCTTAGTGATTACGGATCGTTTATCGCAGCGGCCAACGCGGTCGCCGTAACCCAACCTTCGTTAACTGCTGGCATTAAAGAGCTTGAAGCTATTCTGGGCGTGCAATTGGTTGAGCGTGGACGCAAGGGGTGCTCTTTCACTCAAGCCGGAAAAGTGGCACTCGCCCGTGCGCGCATAATAATTGCCAACATGATTGAATTAAGCCAGCAAGCAGCGGCGGCTTCCGAGCCATTAACTGGCTCTTTTCGTATGGGAATTATCCCGACAATAGCGCCATTTTTATCACCAAAGGCAGTGCCGCAAGCCAAGCGTGCTTACCCAAAATTGAAATTATATTTGCGCGAAGAACAAACTGCCCGCCTCATTGATTCGCTGATGAGCAATGAATTGGATGCCGCAATAATTGCGTTGCCTTACGAAGCAAAAGGCATTGAAACCGCTGTTCTTTTTGACGATGAGTTTTTGTTCGTTGCGCCAAAATCTCACAAGTTTGCCAAACAAAAATCCGTGAAAATTGACGAAATTGATTTGGCTGATTTGCTTTTGCTTGAGGACGGGCATTGCTTAAAAGACCACACAATCAATGTATGCGGCGGCATGGGATTGGGAGCGCAAGAAGTTCGGGCGACTTCGCTTTTTACTTTAGTGCAAATGGTGGCGGGCGGCATGGGCACTTCCCTAATCCCGAAAATGGCAATTGACGCGGGTTTGCCGCTTAATGGGTTGGTGGTAAAAGGCTTTTCGCCACCAATTGTCGGTCGGCAAATTGGGCTTGCGTGGCGCAAAGGGTCGAGCCGTGCTAAGGAAGCTGAGATTTTAGGACGGCTTTTGTGCCAAGTGCAAGGATAGAGCACTGGACTTTCAAGTTGAATTAATTTCGATCCTTATGGGTTCAATCTTTCAGGGTTGCTGGAAAAGTATGTAAGTGGCTTAGGAATGGTTTATGGCGACTTTTTGCTTGCTCTTCGCCTAATCCAAAAAGTCTGCAACTTTTTGGGGCTCATCGACTTGCTTCCCCAAAACCATTCATCAAGTGTGTTTTGCGTCCTAGGTTTTCGTCAAGTCCTCGCGCATTGCAAGGCCGCGAAGCGGCTTCGGGACTTTACAAAAATCTAGGGCGCGAAGGCATAATAACCGAATGGTCTTAGGGCAAACCTGCTCATAAGACCATTCCCAAGCAGATTCTTCTTGGCGTCTTTTGCACGATTGCTCATGCATCTTATTAGCATAACAGTTTGTTCCAACCGCAAAGAAGCAAAACCTCAAAACCAAACAAATCCCGTCTTAAGCGATTCCACTTGAGCATCTAATGCACTATTCGAGTAAATTGGATTTGACTTTTTCCATCTCAGCTTTCGGAACACCAATCATTTCCAAATAATCACTAATTGTTTCGTGCTTGGCGGCAATGGCGCCAAATGCTGCTTGCAAATACTCAGCATAAACCGCGCCCATGGGCCAAGTGGCTTCAATAGGGAAAGTGCGGCCAAATCTTTGCCCCAGTTTTTCGGCATAACCTTTGATGATTTTGTCGAGATATGGAATTTTATTGGTCAGCATATAATCATCTTCAATTATAGCATCATCAACCTCGAGGCATTTTAGAATCAAGGCACACAAAACCCCAGTTCTGTCTTTCCCCGCCGCGCAATGAATTATTATTGGCGCATCATCATTTGCCAGCGCCAAAAAAGTCTCACGGAATAAATATTTGTGCTGATCTATAAATGGAATGCGCTGATAAGTATCAATCATATGCGCAAAAGTTGCATCATAAGTAACTTCATCGTCGCGCAAATAAGCCATATGCGGCGGCAATGCTCCGCCATCGTCATGGACATCAAGCCCCTCTAAGCGGCGCAGCGGCAAATCGCCAAAATTGCTTGGTTGTTCTTCGCGTTCTTTTGCGCGGCGCAGATCAATTATTGTTTTTGGTGAATGTGCTTTGAAAGATTCCATTCCGCTGTCGGTGATATTTGAAAATTGCCCAGCGCGAAATAATTTGCCTTTTTTTACTGTTTGGTCGTTTTGGGTTTGGTATCCGCCAAAATCACGAAAATTATGAACGCCGCCGATTTCGATAAATCTATGCATAGCGCTTACCTAAAAGGTGGTTCGTCAAAGGAGCGTAATTTGCGCGAGTGAATCACTGCTTCTTTTGCGCGCATGGTCTCCAAAGTCACAATTCCGATTTTCAAATGTTCACCAATTGCACGTTCATAAAACACATTGGCAGCGCCTGGCAATTTAATTTCACCATGCACTGGCTTGTCCGAAATGCAAAGTAACGTGCCGTATGGCACGCGGTGACGAAAACCTTGCGCCGCAACCATACAGCTTTCCATATCGACCCCAATAGCGCGCGACATATTGATAAGTTGCCGCTCGGAAGACCAATAAAGTTCCCAATTTCTATCGGCAAAACTCACAACCGTTCCAGTGCGTAATCTTCGCTTTAATGCTTCGGGTGCTTCGCCGGTAACTTTTATTGCCGCATTTTGCAACGCGATTTGCACTTCGGCAATTGGTGGTATGGGAACGCTAAGCGGCAATATATCATCAAGCACGTTATCGCGCCTTAAATAAGCATGCGCCAAAACATAATGGCCAATTTTCTGGCTTTGCCGCAGGCCGCCGCAATGGCCAACCATAAGCCAGCAATTGGGGCGTAAAACCGCCAAATGATCGGTAATATTTTTGGTATTGGAAGGCCCAACCCCAATATTCACGAGGGTGATGCCGTCGCCTTCTTTGGAAAGCAGGTGATAAGCCGGCATTTGATATTTGCGCCAATTACCGCTTGCGACAAGTTTAACCGCATCATCGGCGTTGTCGATAGTAATATCAACTCCGCCCGAACAAACCAATTTGTAATATGGGCTATCGGGATATTGAATTTCATTGGCCGCCCAAAGGACAAACTCATCAACATAGCGGGCGTAATTGGTGAACAAAATCCAGGGTTGAAAAGCCTGCCAATCGGTGCCAGAATAATGCATCAAGCGCTTTAGCGAATAATCAACTCGCAAAGCATCATATAACCCAAGGGGCCTTGAATCATCATGGCCAAAATCCCAAAGACCATCGACAATTTCATCGCCAACACTGTCTAGTGTCGGCGTTGGGAACCATCGCGCCAATTCGTCTGGCGGCACATCGCCAACGCCAAGTTCATTTTGCCCATCAACCACATAGGCATAAGGAATTTCCTGATCCGAAACTTCAATGGTTAATTTTGCTCCATATTCACCAACCAAAGGCACGAGTTGCTCACGCAAATATTGGGCGAATTGGCGCGGGTGGGTTACCGAAGTTGTGTAAGTTCCGGCTGTATTAAACTTGGCATAAGCACGGCTGGAAATTGGGGTTGGTCCATCTGGCTCATACACCAAAGTGATTTGTGGGTAGCGAAATTTCGCGCGTTGTGCCGCACTTGGCGGCACTTTGGTTTTTACAAATTGCGCTAGGCTTGATTTTAATGCCGCTACGGCGTCTTGATATAATTCGTCAAGGCGCCCAATTGCGGCCTCTATTTCTTCTTCGACATTTTTCATGGCTTAAGTTTGATGAAAAGCAAGCGATTTGTCAATCAAAGCATTAAGACAACAATGTGATGGTTCTGTCTCAAGCGCCATAATAATAATAGAGACGCAAAAACAAATCCATTAAACCACCATTTGTGATGCCAAAGAAAGTAGTGGAAAAACCAAGGCAACAACAATTACAGTTGCAGCGAGAATGCTTTGAACACGGAATTGGCGAGAAGCGTTTGAATTAAAGTTTGTCATTTTAATAGTCCTTTATCAGAGTTTGGCTGCGATGTGTCGTGCAGCAATAGTGTGGTAGTAATCTAAGACACTAACAAGGTCAAGCATTATTTTTGTTTTTTTGTGGAAAAAGCATGATTTTTTAGCGGTTTTCGACCGATTAGTTCAAAATTATAGTGGCAACACATTGATTTTAGGCGATTTATTCACCAAGGAAAAAATGCTTAGAAATTGCAGTGAATCTTGGATTATTGGCTATCAAAAACAAGAATTGCCTTCCCAGGCGAATGATTCAACGATTTTATCGCGGCTTATTACAAAACGGCGGACACATAATAAATGGCGGGTTTGGATAGGTGTAATATTTGTGGTGGGGATTTGCATGTTTTCATAAACCAGGCGGCGAGTTCCGTCAGGGTTGATAATTTCGCGCGCCCGCGACACTGTGTCGTATGAAGTATAGGTGTCGCCGCCCGAAGTATTAGTGCGCTCATCGCGATATTGGGCGACTTCACGGCCATCAGTGAGGGTGTAACTCGAATGGGGTGGGCCAAAAGCAAGCACCATAATATCGGCAGATTTGCCAACAAAACGGGTATTCATGTCCAGCTCATAAGCCGCGCGGCGTTCGGGGTAGGGTGTGGTCTGGCAAGCGCTAAGAGCCAGAGTGGCGCTCACAAAAATTGCCGACAACATGGTTATTTTGGGAAAAGCTCGCATGATAATTCTCCAATGGCGCATATTATCACAAAACCATTCTGAACTATAGCTGAACCCGCATTAAAATTTTTGCGATTTCAACTTCTCGCGCATCGCAGCAATACGTTTAATATTATTGGCCAATATTATATCCACCCTTGCCAGCCCTGCTTTTTCGGGGCTGCCGCAGTCAAATGGTGGGGCAGGGTCATATTCGAGGCCAAGTTGCAGTAATTTGGCGGCTTCACTGCCTGCGATTTTTGCAAAAAGCGTCAAACCAAAATCTATACCCGCCGTCACGCCGCCCCCTGAAATTCGGTTTCTATCTTGAACGACTCGCTCCTTCACAAATTCAGCGCCATATTTCGTAAGCTCATGCCCCCACGCCCAGTGGCAAGCAGATTTATAGCCTTTAAGCAAACCCGCCGCGCCCAAAACCAAAGATCCATTGCAGACCGAACATACATATTGCGCATTGACGCCTTGGCTTTTTAGGAACTCCAAAATTTCAATATCTTCAATTAGCGCGAAAATTCCAATGCCACCGGAGACAACCAATATATCAAGCTGTGGGCAATCGGCAAAAGTCGTGGTCGGCACAATCGCGAACCCTGAATCAGTCATAACTGGTGCAAGGTTTTTGGATAAATAATAGGTTTGGCAATTGGGCAAGCGCGATAAAACCTGCGCCGGCCCCGTCATATCGAGCTGTGTCATTTGCTCAAAAACAAGAAAGCCGATTTGAACGGGTCTTCCCACCACTTTAATCCATCAACTTCTGGCTCAAATATGTATATTCCAATGCGCGGCGTTTTGCGGCTTCGACCAGATTTGCTGCTGCGCCGTGGCCGCCGTCTATGTTTTCATAATACAAAAACGGCATTCCCAATTCTTCCATTTTCGCGGCAAATTTGCGGGCATGGGCGGGGTGAACGCGGTCGTCCTTGGTTGAAGTGACAAAAAATGGTTCTGGCATATCATTGCGCTTACTCAAAATATTGTATGGTGAAAGCCGTTCAAGCCAAGCTCGTTCTGCGGGCACATCGGGGCTGCCATATTCGTCAACCCATGACGCGCCTGCTAATAATAAATGATAGCGCAACATGTCCAAAAGCGGCACTTGCACAACTGCGGCATTGAATAATTCTGGGCGCTGGGTAAGCATAACCCCCATCAAAAGCCCACCGTTGGATCCGCCCATTATGCCGAGGCGGCGTGGGCTGGTAACATTTGTTGCAATCAAATCTTCGGCAATCGCGATAAAGTCATCATAAACCACTTGGCGTTTTAATTTAAGGCCGGCTTGGTGCCAATCGGGCCCAAATTCACCACCGCCACGAATATTGGCCAAAGCATAAGCTCCGCCGCGCTCCAACCATAATTTGCCAACATAGGCCGAATAATTG
>ERZ1292633.3671-Hain-H41-02um-R1-3671-length-14753-cov-5_pt1 | contig 14753 bp, 7 predicted proteins | sample MGYA00564406_ERZ1292633 | MGnify/ENA primary metagenome ERZ1292633 (study PRJEB36523, sample SAMEA6512639) | groundwater metagenome | collected 2019-01-08 | study: AquaDiva: Metagenomics assemblies of 32 groundwater samples
CTTCCTAATATTTATTTTATATTATTTATTATCTACTAAGTCTCTACAATGTTTAAAGGTTATTTTATTAATAACAACAAAATTTTATAAAATAATTAAAATAATTCATTGTTTTTTTTAGGAATCATAAACTGTGTAATTATATCTATTTCTTTTTTATTTTCTAATGTCAATAATAAAAATGAAATAAAATTATCTACCAATCTACCTGTTTTAAGAACTTGAGATGATAATTTTAATAACGATTTTCTATCCTTTATTCTAAAAAGTAATCTTATTATCGAACTTAATATTTTCTCTCTTGATAAATAAATATTTGTACCATCTAAAACTTCTATTATTGTATCTATTTCTTGAGTATAAGCACAAATAAAACAGATATATTCAGCTAATTCATTATTTAAATAACTTGAAATATCTAAATCTTTGATAAATAATTTGATTTCATTTTTTAATTTCAATTCTATATTTAAATCTTTATCAAAAATTTTATTCAAAATCATTATTAGTAATTCTTCTGAAAATTTTTCTACTTTTATTCTTCTTATTAAATCAGGTAAATGCTTATTTATATACTCTTCATCATCATAATCTATTTTTTCAAATATTATTGTACATAATAAATCTAATTTTATATTTTCTTCAGGAATTTCTTTTATTTTAGCATTAAATTTATCTAAATATAAGTTTTTACTTTCCTGAATATTTTGATATTTATAAAACTCTGAAATAATTATATAAAACTTACATTTAAAATAATCTTTTTTAAAATAATCAATATTAAAAAAAATATTACTTATTTCCTTAAAATCATACTCTATTTTGACTTTATTTATCCTATCAATTAAATTTTTTAAATAATAAATCTTTTTATCTTCATCTTTTATAGAGTTAAAACAATCAATTAATTCTTGACTTAGTTTATTAGAAATAAATTCTTTTTTTGTTGCAATTAGTTTAATATAAAAAGAAATAATAAAATCCATTTTTTTCTCTTTATCATCCATATTTTTCAATAACTCTAAACAATCGAAAATCAAAGCAGTATCATTTATTGCAGAATCTAAAATTATTTGTTTACTTTCACTTTCATCTGAAACATTGTTTATAATATTATCAATTTTAGTATCTAATTCTTTTGCTTCAATAAGCATATTTGATATTTTTATTTTATTTACTAATAAAGATAAAAGTGATTTAAGTTCTGTTTTATGATAAATATTAGAAATATTATTAATTTCTTCAAATAACTTTAAAACTAATTTTTTATCTTGAAAATAGTTGTTTTTATTAATGAGATGAAAAATAGCTTTATATAGGTAAACTTTATTTTCTTCTATATTCAAATTATCTATAGTTTCAAAAACACTATCAATAAAATATTTGTTATCATAAAAATAACCACTATCGGTTATAAATATAATAAAATTGTAAAGATAATTTGTTTTAGTATTTTCTTCATTAAATATATCTGACTTATTAAATAAAGATATAATAATATCCTTTTTATCTAAAATAAATTCATTTTTTAATAAATTAGAAAGTATTATTATATAAAGTGAACATAAAATAAGTTGAGATTTGATATTTTTATTAGAATTAACTAATAATTTATATATTTCTAAACTTTTATCATTATTATAATACTTATTAATTTGATTTGATAAAAACTCAATAACATCCAAAATATGTATTTCATAACTAGAAGTTCTTACTTCTAATAAAACAACTTTTATTATAGATTCTGATATATCAGATATTTGATATTTTTCATTTAAAAGAGCAATAGAGATAAGACTTTTTGATTTTACACAAGTTAAAGCAAAATTTTCTTCTGAATTAACAATTGTTTTTTGAATTATGTCAATTAATAAGCTATTATCTTTAAATAATGGAGCTATTTTTCTTATCAAATGAATAATTTTATTTTTTATCTCTGGATTTACTATTTTATTTAATAAACTTAGTATTTTATTTAGGATCTCATTTATATTACTTATATTATTAACATTTGAAAGTTCTGAAAAAATATTAGAAATAATATCTAAAATAAGCTCTTCATTTTTCATATTTAATATAATAGATTGTATATTATCTAATAACTCTCTAAAATACACCTCTCTATTATTAATATCTAAAATATCCTTTGATTTATTTATAAATATTAGAATTATTTTTGATATTATTGTATCATTTTCTTTTATTATGGATAAAAATATTTTATTTAATGTTTGATAAGCTAATTCAAATCTTTTTTTGTTTATAAGAAAATTTATAAATGATGAAAGAGCAGAAATTTGTTCAAATGTTGACCCAATAAAATAGGAAAGTTTTAAAATATTTTCTAGGTTCATAGATAAAGAATATTCATCTAAAGTATATATATTTTCTATAAAAAACTTAAATAATTCTTCTTTTAATTTATCATCTTCAATTAATTCTATATTATTAGTTATAAAGTCTCTTTTAAACTCAAAAGAAACATTTTTAGATGAAATAACTAAATAAAGAAATTCTTTTAATAAAAAATTATTTGTGTTACTTGTTATGATTAATTTTTCTGATTTAATAGATTTGTCTAATAATAGGTAATTTATTTTATGTGTAATAGATTCATTAGAAGAAATTTCAATACTATTTACAAAAAAATAAAGTTCAATGATTTTTATATACTCAGGTATTATATTCTCACAATAAGTAGATATTTTTTTAATTATAGGATTTTTTATTCTTTTATCTTTTATTTTTGAAACATAAGGAAATAAACGCTTTATAGTATTAATTTCTTTAACATCAAAAGTTATTATTAAAGCAAATATTTCTTTTATTAATTCAATTAATTTTTTATCATCTTTTACAAATTCCAAAAAACTAATTTTTATATCTATTTTTTCTTGAGTAATTATTTTATTTGACATTAAAAGTAATTTATCTATTAATTCTTGATAAAAAGATATTTTTTCAAAGCTAGATATATTTTTATATAGATATCTAATACAAATTAGTAGTTTATTATTTTTTAAACTATTTGGATTATTATCATCTATAGTCTCTATAATACTATCTATCGCCGATTTTAAATAAGAAAAAGCAATATTATCCTGATTTATATTTATAAACACCTTTGAAAGATTAATATAAAACATAAATTTGTATGATTCATTTTTTATATCATTTCTTTTATTTACTAATTTATCAAAAAATTTATTGTATAAAAACGGGTTTTTAGTAAAATTATAAATATAAATATAATACAATCTATCTTTTAAGTTAGTATTATTAAACTTTTCGATAGAAGTAATAACTTTACTAAAAAATAACTCAACTGTAGATGTATTTTTAAAAGAAGAAACTTTATTTATTAAAGCTTCTAATATAAATGCTCTATCATTTTCATAAAGTATTATTTCAGTTAATTTTATAAATACATCTATTAGTTTTTGAGAATTATAATTTTCTTTTATATATTTTATTAATGTAACACCTTCTTCTTTAGTTTTAGGTAAGTTTATTATATCTATTCCTTCGTTCATTAAAATTTCAGCTGAAATTCTAAATATTAGTTCGGAATATTTTTTATTAATAAAATTTTCAGGGGTATCAATAATTTCTTTTATTATAAATTTATTTTCATTTGTATATTTTTTTTCACTAAATACTAAAGATGTTATTAATAATTGAAGGAATTTTTCTTCAGGTTTATTTATATAAACAAATTTATCTAATAAAAACTTGGTATTTTTAGTTGCAGATAATTCTGATATTTGATTAAGTTCTTTTTTAGATTCTTCTCTTAGATTTTGATATATAAATAAAAACTTTATTATATCAAAAGTATTTACATCATCTTTAGAAAGTTCAAAAATAATTTTTTCTAAATCTTTTAATGTTTCGCTTGGATATAGTTTAAACTTAGATTTTATAAAATTAGTTTGCAATAATAATTTTAATTCATCAATTCTTTTTGCTAAAAAATAATGGTTAGGTAAATTTTTTAAAGTTATAGAAGATATTTTTTTTTCCCAAGGTTCAAAAAAATCAATTATTTTATTATGTAAAAAGATAATTTTTTCTTCTGAAATATTAGAAAGACAAAAGTCTTCATAAATAGCATTTATTAACTTATATCTACCATTTATTTTTAAGATAAAATCACCTGATTTATCTATTATTACATCAATTATTTCTTCTGGTAAATAAATTAAAATTTTTTTTATTTCTTTTTTATTAAATCCTTCTGCACTTATTGAGAGTAAAGAAAAAAAATAAAAATGATAATCAATAAATTTAGGATTAAATTCTAATATTATTTTATTTATTTCTAATATAAATAATTTAAAATTTTTTAATAAAAAGCTTTTTATTTTATTTGCTTGAGATATATCAGTTTTAAAATTTTTTAATATAAAATATTTTGCATATAATGGAATACTATAAGAATTTTTTATTATATCGGATAAAATATTTTCATTTATTTTAGGTATATTTAAATTTATATTTTGATAAAATTTCATAAGTTCTGCTTTAGAAAAATGAGGTAAATAATTAATCACTTTATTTTTAAGTTCTGGAATAGGATAAATTTCTCTTGAAGACATGGTAAATATGAAATATATATTTGATGGAAGAACGTCAGGTATAAACTTATAAATAGAATTAAATCTATCTAATAAATGAATATTTTCTATTATTATTATCTGTTTTTTTTCTTTTTTACTTATATGAGTAAGTAATTTATGAAAACTTATTTCATTATTAAGTTCAAAATTTTTATTGTCTGATGAATTTATTTGATTTACAATTGTATCGAAAGAAAAAGAATCTTTATTTTTATCAGAAATTAATATATTATAAAAAGTTTTATCAGAGTTTATATATTTATTTATCCAATTATTTTGTTCATAAGTAAGTGAATCTAAATTTATTGAAACTTCTTTTTGAGTTATAAGTTTTTGATAATTATTTATTAATGTTGTTTTTCCAATTCCATAAGGGCCAACAATAAAAAAATAGCCGAATTCATTTGAAGTTAAGAATTTTTCTATATTTTCAAACTCTAATGCTCTTTCTATTATTTTATCTTTTTGGTTATATTCATAATCATCATTATCTTCAAAAAATAAACTCAATTGAAAATACTTTGATTTTGTTATATAAAATATAAAAGCATTTAACTCTTCTTGAAATTTTTTATTAAAGCCATAATCTTTATTTTCTAAATAATCATAAAAAATATCTGTATTAATTGCTATTGAAGAATTTAAATTATTTTTAGGTTTTAAATAAATTTTATTTATAAAAAAGCTTCTCTCTTCAAAAATCTCTTTTATAAATTTTGGTTTATTTCCATTGAAAGAGATATATGAAATTTCTTTTTTAGCTTTTTTTATTTGGTAAGGTATAAATATTTGGTATTTATTAAATAAATCAATACTATCTAATAAAGTAAATAAGGATATTGAAGATTTTAAAAAGATGGTTTTATATTCTTTTTCTTCTAAATGAGTATTTAAATTTACTTTTTGAATATAATTATAAAGCTTCTCAAGTTTTTTTATAATTTCTAAATCTATAATAAAATTATCGTTTTTATTTATTACTTTTGATAATGATTTTAATTCTTTTATTTTTAATAAAATATCATCATTTTTAATAAAATTAGGTAATTTTTTTTCTAAAAAAGAATCTTGCGATGTAACAATAAAATGTAAATAATTTATAGAAGATTCAAACAAATCTATAAGACAAAAAAACTTAGAAAAATAATCTTTTTTAGACTTTATATTTTTGTATAATTTTAATAACGGATACGGATAATTTTTTATATTTAACATCGAAAAACTATTCTTCTACATGCCCTTGTATAGTAACATATATTTTCTCAATTTCCCTTTTTGAATTATAAAATACAAATAAATATAAAAATCTTTTTACTAATGGAGAATGACTTGGCAATGAAATTGATTTATAAATTATTGCTGTTGATTCATTTTCTTTACTTATACTATCAATTTTAGTCTTTTCTATAAAACTATCTTCTAAAACATATCCTGTCATTTCTTTTTTAGCCCATTTAGATATTTTTTGTAAATCTATAGCTTTTATTTGTTCTTTAAAATTTTCTAAAGATTCAAATGAAAGTTCTGTACTATCTAATTTCTGAAATTTTCTACTCTCTATTTCAATATTAGATTCCATTTCATCAAGAGGAATAATATTTATTTTTTTATCATAAGTATCAGAATTATTTTTTTTATCTTTGTTCATTTCATTTTTTATTGTATTTGAGCATGATAATAAGAATACAGATAGTATTATAAACAAAATTTTACTTTGAAATTTATTTATCATAATCAACCTTAATTATATTTGTCGATTTTAGCTTTAAAAAAGTTCGACTTAGTAAAATATGGGCTTGTTCAAAAGCAGGATCAAACTTTACTGCAAACTCTAATTCTTTTAAAGCTAATAAATAATTATTTTTTATACATAATTCCTTAGCTTTAGTAAAATGTTCTACTGCATAAGGATTTATAGATCCTTTAGCTCCATTTTTATCATTTGAATTATTTTTAGCTATAGTTTTTTCAATTTTAGTTGATTCTATTTTTGAAGCTATGCTATCTTCATGCCTTACAATCATATTATTAATTTTAGGCTCTATCTTTTGTTCTGGTTTATGTTCTATTTTTTCATTAACAGGTTCTTGAACAGTTTTAATTTCTTCAATTTCTGGTTTAACTTCTTCTTTTATTTCATCTTTAATCTCTATTTTTTCATTTTTAACTTCTTCTTTGTTTTCAGTATTTTTCTTAGAAAATCTCTTAAGTCTATTTTTTACAAGTTCTTTGAAATCATCTGTTTCATTATTGCTTTCAGGATCTTTTATTTCAGCTTTATTTTCAATAAAATTTTCATTTTTATTAAATAAATTAGGTTCTATCTTTTCTATTACTTCTTTTTCTTTACTATTATCTTCATTTTTTTCTACAAAAATATTATTATTAAAGGTATTTAAATCAACGTTACGAATTTCATTATCAAGTATTTCAATTTCTTCTTCTTCATTATTAGTATTACCTTCAATTTCTACAAAAATATTATTATTAAAGGTATTTAAATCAACATTACGAATTTCATTATCAAGTATTTCAATTTCTTCTTCTTCATTATTATTAGTTTCATTTTCTTGATTAATAATATTATCAATATGAATTTTACTAACTTCATCTTCTTCTTTATAAATATTGGACTCATTCTTTTCTATTATATTTTCGTCTTCTTTTTTGCTTATTAAAAAATTATTATTAATAACATCTGTTTTTTCTATAAGATCATTTAGTGAAGTTGTTTTAAAAATAGAACTCATATCTATTGGTTTAAAGATATTTATAGACTCATCTTCTGTATATACATTTATTTTATTATTAATTTCATTGTTTTTATCATTAAAATTACTTATATTTTCATTTTTATGGCTAACTTCTAAATTATTAATTATATTTGAATCCATAAAATTATTTTCATTATAATTATCTATTTCTGAAATAGAATTAACTTCTTCGTCTGTATTCAAAAAAGGATTTTCATCTTCTTCAAGTTGTGTTCCAAATTTAATTTCATCACTATCAGATAAATTAAAAAGTTCTTCTACATTATCATCAGCAGTATTATAATTTTCTATATTTTCATAATTATTTTCGTCATTTTTATTAATAATTTCTTCTTGTTTCTCTGTATTAATTTCAGTTTCTATATTTTCTATATTTAATTCATTTTCTACTTTATTTAAATTATTTTCTTCACTAATAGTATTTATTTCATTTTCATTTTCTAAATTATCATTTTTTTCAAAATAATCAAACATTTCTTCAAATTCAAGATTCTCTATTTCAAAAGGCTCTATGTAAAAAGGTGAAAATGAAGAAATTCTTAAAGCTAATTTATTTTTTCTTTCTTTTAAAATTCTTTTTAGTTTTTCAAAATACCTTTGTTTTTCTTCTTCAAATTTTCTTTTTGCTTTTTCTTCTTGAGTTTCTTTTGGTTCAGCTTCTCTAATTAAAGAAGCTTTAACATGTTTTTTTAACTCTTTAAAATCAAGTTCTTCATCAATAAAGCCAAGTGCATCTAATCTTACATCGAAAGTATCTTGCATTATATTTTTAGGTTTAATTCCTAACATATCAGAGGTAACTTGATTTTTTATTTGATTAGTTTCTTCTAAAACTTTCATTTGATTTATTATTCTATCAAAATTTATAAATTTACTTGCTTTTTTTGCTTCAATTTCTTCTGCTTTATTTTCCATCTTAAAATTCTTTAGAGGTGTTTCTATATCATCAAAACGAGCAGCAGGTTTTTTATTTTCTAAATCAGATGTATTTCTATTTTTAGGTTTAGTTTCATTTGTTTTTAAAACAGAATCATCTAAATATTGAAAAGGATTTTTTTCTTCTGAGTTAGAATTTTTTTCTATATTTTCGGTTATTTTTTTTCTAATATCATTTGTATTAAAGTTTTTTTCTTTTATTATAGGAATATCTTCAAATCTTAAAAATCCAGAATTATTTTCAACTTTTTTTTCTTCCATAAAAGAAGTATTAGAATGTTTATTATCTTTATTTGTTTCAATTTCCAAAAAACTATGATTATTTGTCTTCTCTTCTACTAAAGGTTTTGTTGAGTTTTTTATTTCTAACGCTCTTTCATTTTCACCTATTATATTTTTGTATTGAGTATTAATCATATTAATCATATCAGGAGACATTTTTGTAGATGTATTTGTTATTTTTTTATCAAGAACAACCACAGGTGGAGTAAAAGTAGGTTTATTAATTTCAGTTTTTTGTGATGTATTAGATATTTTTAAAGGTGTTTTACAAAAATTACATGTTGCAGCACTTGACTCCACAAGGCAGAGACACACAGGACATTTTTTTTTCATCTAATAATCCATTTTTATCTATATATAATGAATTTTATCATAAAAAGAAAGCTTTTAAAAAAGATTTAAGAACTCTATTAAAAGGATGATATCAAAATGACTATAAAAATAGGTAATAAAGTTGATATAAATATGTTTGTTGCCCCAGATGCTGGAGATGCAAAACCACATTTAATAGACAATGATTTTGCAAATATGACAATTAGTGTATCGCTTAAAGGGCAATCAAGTAAAAATGTTTTTAAGTGCTAACGCAAAAAAAAATACATATTTCATATAATTAGGAATAATATTTAAACAGCCATTTCAGCCTTTATAGCAGGATGAAATTGGTAGTTTTTTAGTTCAACATCTTCATAAGAAAGAGATAAAATATCATCAAGTGTTTTTACTTCTTTTTTTATTATAAATTCAGGTAATTTAAAGCTTTCTCTTTCTACTTGAATATCAACTTGTTCTAAATGATTTGTATATAAATGAGAATCAACAGAAGTATAAAAAAGTTCTTTTGGCGTATAACCTGTTATTTTTGCAATAAAATGAGTTAAAAGTGCATATTGTATTATATTTGTAGGTAAACCTAAAAAGAGATCAGAACTTCTCATAAGTAAAAAACAACTTAATTCTTTTTTTTCAGGATTACAATAAAATTGTGTGTATAAATGACATGGAGGTAATGCCATTAAATCAAGCTGTGTTGGACACCATAAGCTTATTATTATTCTTCTATCCCAAGGATTTGTTTTTATTTTTTGAACTACTTCAGATAATTGATCAACACCTTTTAATCCTTTAGTTTGAGGAACAAGAGGATGTTCACCACCAAAGTTTCTAAATTGATGACCATATCCACAACCTATTTCACCTTCTGGTAAAAAAGTTAATCCTCTTGAATCTAAAAATTCTCTTGAGGTATTTCCTTTCCAATAATTTACCCCTTTTTCACTTAGTAAATTTGTGTTTGTTTCTCCTTTTAGAAAAAAAAGCATTTCTTCAAAAACACCTCTGAAAAAAACTTTTTTTGTGGTTAAAATTGGAAATCCTTCTGTTAAATCTATTCTTAAGCTTTTAGAAAAAGAAGAAATTGTATCAATATCAGTTCTATTTTTTTTTCTATAGCCATTATTTTTAACATCTTTTAAAAGCTCAATATAGTCTTTATCATATTGATTTGTCATTTATTAAATCCTTAAATTATTTAAATTAATAGAAGTAATTATAATTATATAAAATGTTGGGATTATAAAAGATTAATTAATCTTATGATGTTCTAAAAAAATTATAGTAAAAAACATTGTTCTAAAATACTTCAAATAATTTGATTTAAACATAATGTGGTCGTAGGAGTTTGATTCATCAAATCGCTCTAATTGTGAATATAAAAATTCTACTTGTTATTTTATCTTTTTTTAAAACTCTGCTCTATTCCCATTTGTCTTATTTTATCAAGCCATTCGTATATCATAGAAGTATTGTATAAATTTTTTCCAAAATCATCTTTTTCTTTTTCCAGTGCTAAAGCTAAAAGTGTATATTCATTTTCAAGATAGGTATTAAAAATACCTTGATCATCTGTATTTATTGAAACAAAAAGTTGAGGTGAGTTTTTTATTTTTTCTGGATCTATTTCAAGACCTAAATTAAACCATTTTATTATAGGATGTTTTGAATATTTTTTAAAAGAACTTATTATGTAATTAGATGATGGATTTGTTTCTATTCCTATACCTTTTTTTGCAATTTCAAATTGCATTGCTTTTTGAATTTCATGTATAGCTTTTATATAATTTGCTTCTACTTCAAATTCTTCTATTTTAGCACCTGCTTTTCTTACATCAGTATTATAGTGATAAAGATGGTACAAGTGAGAAACTTCATTAATTTCTCTTAATTTAGAATTTTTAGGATATAGTTTGTTTATTGAATATTTATCCCAAGTTGTTAAACATAAAAAATTTTTATCAAATGTTCCTTGTGAATATAAAATAGGGTTATCACCTCTTAATTTCCAAGAATTAAAATAAGTTGAATGATTTGGAATACTAGAAAGATAATAACTATCATTATTAATTTGATTTTTTATTATACAATGATATATTTCTGAAAAAAGTCTATTATATTTCTTTTCTAAAGAATAAGTTAAATTAATATCATTTATAGAATATTTTCTTATTTTTGCAAGTAACCATACTATATTATCTAATAAATCTTGCTTTGGTAAAAATAATTTTTGATTTTTATAACAATAATAATCTTTTGCATCAATACCTAACGCTAGAGCATGACCTAATCTATCTCCTTGTTCAAGATTAGCAAATTTTATAGCTTCATCAATGTATCTTAATCCATCTAAAATATCTAAAAAATCTTCTCCTGCATGAAATGTACTTCCTAATTTTGGAACATTTAAATCTCTAATATATTCATTTTTATTATTTATATTATGATCTTTTAAAAACCGAAAAACTTGTGCAAAAATCTCTGGTCTTATTCCTATTTCTGTACATGCTGAATCTATACCAAAGATTCTTTGAGATGAAGTACTTATACTTTCTCTTAATTTCATTATTGCATGGGCTTGGGTTTTTATTTCTTTTCTTAATTTAAAAAATCTTGGTTTATTATTAAACTTTTCTAATTCTTTGCTTAATTCTTTTTCAATTTTTTTTATAAAATGCAGTGTATAAAAATGAACATGATTCTTTTCAACTTCTTTTTTTTCTAATTTATCTATAAAAGAGTCAAAACGACTAAAGTCTGCTTTATGAAAAACATCTAATGAAATATTTTTATCAAGGGTTTTTATTGCTTTAGAAATATCTTTTTTAGTATTTTTTGGTGTAATTCGTCCTTCTAAACTAACAATATTTTGATTTTTTATTGAAGATGCTATAGCAATATTATGTAAAAATTTTTCATAAATACTTCCTTCTTTAATAAAAGTTTCTTTTTTAGTTTCATAATCAATAAAATTAGATAATCCTACTTTATTATTTAGTTGTATTAGTTTTTCTCTGAATTTTGATTTTATAATTAAGTAAATATAAAAAAGCTCTTTATTTTCTTCTTTTAATTCATCTGAGAAAATACTTTTGAAAACACTATATAAAAAATACCTTTCACCACATAAAAAAATATTTCCATTAAAATTTGATTCTAAAATTTCTTTTTTTATATAATAGTCTGGTACTTTGTTTTTTCCATCTATATTAAAAGAAAAACCTCTTATTAATTTTAAGGAGTTAATTTCTGCTTGAATTTCTGGCAAAAAAATGTTAATAAAATCATTTGCAAAAAGTTCTTTTATTTCTGGAATTTTTGATTTATTATCTTTTTCTAATTCCTTTTCTTCTAATAATTTGAAAAAATGTTGCCTTATAATACAAGCTTTTTTTATTAGATTATAAAAATCTGCACCTTCTTTTTTTATTTTTAAAAGATCTTTAAAATCATTACTTCTATTGGTAATATTATTCATTAGACTTATCCAAGAAATAGAATCATGTTGTGCTGATGCTTTTAGATGACAATGGTTTTCTGCAATACCTTTTTTTAGCATATTAGAAATACGAGTATTGTCTGAACTTGTAATTGGCTTCCATGCAAAAAAGTTTCTTTTTTTATTTGAAATAATATCAGAATAAGCAAAAAAAGCTGTAGTGATTAATTCTTCTCCCAAATGCCTTGTTGTTTCTGACCAATTAAGAAGTTCGTTATAACGACAAATAGGTTCTTTTTCGATTTCTCTTAAACATTTTTGGGCGTAATTAACTAATAAAGAAAAAATACTTGATTCTTCTATATTATCTAATTTTAATTTATCCTGATTAATACTAAAAATATTTTCTTTTTCTTCTTTGTTATATTCAGAAAAATGATTAGATTCATCTAATATATTTTTAGGTGATTCATAATAAAAACTTTTTGGACAATTTGAAACATAGTTAGAGAGTATCTTTTCTATAGATATTTTTCTGAAATATGTATCAAGTATTTTATCCATTTTTATTTTTAATCGTTAATTTATTCCATATTATTAACAGGTGAAAAAATAAAACTAAAAAACTCTCTAAAAAGATGATGCTTAAATTCTTCTTCTTTATTGCTAAAAAAAGGTGAAAAAATTGGATTAAGACTAAAATTATTATTATTATTCATAATAATATATATATAATTGCTTAAAGAATTAAATGTTATATTTCCATCAGAAAAATTAAATTTAATTAAATCATTCAAAAGAATATTATCTATCATACTTAAATTAGATAGATCTAAAGAAAATTTATTTTCATAATTTTTAAGTTTCTTTTTCATTGAATAATTATAATTATTTAAATAATCAGTATATAAATCTGGAATATCATTTTCATTATTCAAATTTTTATTATTATCTTCAATAATATTATTTTTATTATTATCTTCTTTAAACTCATTTAAATTATGAGCATAAAATTCTATAAAAGGTATTTCTGTTATATATATTTCGTTTGATCTCAAATTCATATAAGTAAAATTTTTTTCATTCTCTAAAAATGATTGTAAAATAGATACCAATGAATCATTTATTTCATTGGTATCTATTTTATTTTCATTAAAAAATTTGAAAAATAAATAAATCCATTCAATTAATTCTAAAATATTATCTTTATTATCTTTAAAAGAAGTCATATTATATTTAGATTTTAAAATGTCATTAAAATATTTTATTTCATAATTATCTGAAATTGTTCGTAATATTTTATCTAATGTAATTATTCTTTCATCTCCAATAAAGTAATAATCAATTAAAATTTCACAAAAAGATTTTAAATTAACTATTTCTTTATCTAAAATATTATCACTTATTTCTTTATTAAAAGTTTCTTTTATTTCAAATAAACCTTTAATATTATTAAAAATATGAATATTAATCTTAAAAATATTATCTGATAAATAGTTTTCCATTGACTCTTTTAATTTATCTAAATTATCTTTATTTTGTTCTCTTTTTAATTGCTCTAATAAAGATGATACATTTAATAAATTTGTATTATTTGTGTTATTCATATTTATTAAAATTTGTATTATATCAAAGTATGTTTCTATTATTATATGAATATTTTTATTTATAAAAATCCTCATGTCTTCTGAATTTAGAATCTCAAATTTATAATCTGTAAGGTATTTATATGTAATTCTAAAATTACGATATATTTTTTTTGTATTAAAATAAAATTTTCTTTGTTTAAAAAACAAGCTTTTATTATTCTCATTTAAATTCTTGTATTCTATGCGGTGAGGTCTTACTAATGTTAATATATGATCATATTTTTCATTTATTAACAATTTATTTAATAAAATTGAATACATAGTTTTTAAAGCAAAAATAAAATTAATATCTTTTTCATCTCTAGGGTAATTTTCGAAAAGATATAAAATATCTATTAAAGAAAATTTACTTTTTTGAAGTTCTGATGTCCAGTTATCATCACCTATAATGATTCTTGCTATGTGTTTATTTCTATCTTTGAAAGGAACAGATTCAATAAATTGAATTTCATTTTTTAGATTCATTTTATCTATAATATTATCAATTACAAACCTTTCAAAATATACTGTGTTTTTATCTGATGAATTATCTTTATTTAATAATAAAAGAAATACAATCATAGTTTTGATACTTCTAAGAGTATTTGGTATTAAACTAGCTATGCTTCCTTCAACAGGATAAAAAACCATTCCTGTTTTTAATTCAATTAGTTTTAATATTTTTGTTTCTAACTAGAAAATATCAAAATATCTAAGAAGCTAATATAGCAAAGCGTATATC
>ERZ1292633.3675-Hain-H41-02um-R1-3675-length-14744-cov-5_pt1 | contig 14744 bp, 18 predicted proteins | sample MGYA00564406_ERZ1292633 | MGnify/ENA primary metagenome ERZ1292633 (study PRJEB36523, sample SAMEA6512639) | groundwater metagenome | collected 2019-01-08 | study: AquaDiva: Metagenomics assemblies of 32 groundwater samples
TCGCTCAATCTCAAGTGGCTCCCCTTCGTGGGTGAGCACCACCACCGAAGACTTAATTGCCAAAACCAAATCCGTATCCCCCAGCCGTAATACCAATGATTTTTTACAGGCGTGGCTGAAGCAATCTCGCTCACCGCGAATTTTTTACGAAAAATGCCGAAGCTGAATTTGATTCGGAGATAGTTTTCGTCGATGGACACGGAGAGTGCTGTAAACGATGCCAGAATAAACAAAATCAAGGCCATTATCGCAGTCATGGCGAAATTTGTGCCGGAGTTATACGAAGGAGGTTCAAGCCGAGCCGTAATTTGAAGCCACGAGAAAAGCGCCAGCACGATTAGTGTGACGAGTAGCATCGGGTAGCTTATTTGAGTGTGTTTGTAGGTGGTCATATTTTTTAATTTAATTTAATGCCCAGATGGCGTAGTTTAGGAATATAGCGAAACTGACCCAAATGATATACGGCGCAAGAAGCCAAGCGGCCGGACGAGATATTTTTGCAAAGGCGATAATCGTGGCGAGAATTGCAAACCAGAGGAAAATAATTTCAATAAGCGCACCACCCGGGCTATGCAGGCCGAAAAAGATGATTGACCAGAGCGTGTTCAAAACCAGTTGGCCGAGAAATATACCAAGGGCGATTCTGATTTTTTTGTCATTGCGAGGAGCCGAAGGCGACGTGGCAATCCCCTGCTTCCATATTAACCATGCGCTTACACCCATGAGCGCAAAAAGTGTTGTCCAGACCGGTCCGAACACCCACGCCGGAGGATTTATGGCCGGCTTCACGATCCCTGAATACCAGCCGGCAATGGACGGCGTGGTAAACACCGAGCCGATGACGCCGGCCAGTTCGGAGACGGCGATGGCGATGATAAGTTTGAGGGGGTTGTTGGTTTTCATGAATTATTTTTCAAGTACGCGCAATGATCACAACCTTCTCCGGATTGTGACATGTTAATAAATTACATAGTTCGGTTTAGAGCGAGGATTTTCTCCGCTCCAAGAAGAGGGTGATAATAGCTTTACTCTATTGTCCACAACAATATCTTTTATAAATCGATGTCTAATACCAAAGGTTCTAACATCAATAACAATTTTTTTTCTTCTCGCTTCTTCTACTCTTTCATTTATCCTATCATACACCATAGGAAGAGAATTTAAAATTTCATCATGTTCATATGTGGTAGATACCGGATCTTCCACAGTGGCTTCGCCTAATAGAGGTACTGTTTTAATATCAAACCCAAGATTTCCCAGTGTTCTACGCAAGTCATTGATCGGTTTTAGTAATTTTTCATAGTCCTTGTTTTCCGGGTAATAGGTTGCTATAAGCAGTGGCATTCGCAGTAGGTCGTGGAGGGTACCTAAAGAAAATAGATATTTTACAGCCTCAATCAATTGATGACCGCCCTCTGCGTTATGGATTTTATCTAATTCTTTCTCTAGACCTTCCTTAATATAACCTTTTTGTTTCCTGCTCCGGTAATTTCAACCCGGCAGTCTCGGCCGCAAGTGCGGGCGTTAGCTTTTCATCGTTTTCAGTGTCTAACAATTCCGTGATAATTTGCAGAATTTCCGGGTCTTTTATGTCTTCTGATAGTAATTGGATCAATTCCAAAAAATCCGGTTTTGTCTCTCCTCGAGAAACCAATTCTTCCGCTCGTTTTTTTGTTGATATGGCTAATTCTCCCAAACGGGCGATTTTTTGATGATGTTCGAGGATCAGGCCTTGCTCTCTGACCATATGGAAAATAATTAAAACTCAATTAATAACTGCAAAATTCTTTAATAACTGCAAAATCAGGCGGACCATCCGATCTTTATTTTTTGGATCGCTTTCTGCGATAAAAAGCGTCAGGGCGGTAAGGGCTGGTGAAGTTATCCTTGAACGATCAAGTATACCGGCCTTTTTTAAAAACCACACGAACGCATACGCGCCATTCCGCTTGTTGCCGTCGGCAAACGGATGATTTTTTACCATAAAATATAAAAGATGCGCCGCTTTTTGTTCTACGCTTGGGTACAGGGGCTTACCTCCGAATGATTGCATCACATTGCCGACAATACCGGAAACACCACCAACCGGCCTCTCCAAGCCGAAGAGATCCGTTGCTTGTTTTTTTTCCACTAGTTTTTGTTTGAACGTCGTCAACGCCTCGCCAAGCTGATCCGCGGTTATAGTCACGGAATGTTTTGTCGCCCCGGTCGTGGAAAGTTTGTCCTCGTCGTATGCTTTGAGTGATACCCAGGTATCAGCAAAAGCCGACACCAGCTCCAAAACGCTGGTATGATCCATTGGCGTACCGGCCGGCAAAAGATGTTTGATATTTTCAATCGCCAATTGAAATTCGGCGTAGTTATTTTTTATAATTTTCGTATTGATCGTATATCCTTTGGTGATATATCGGCGTAATGTCTTTGTCGCCCATTTGCGAAACTCAATAGCTACTTTTGAATTTGTCCTGTATCCAACACCCAAAATGACATCCAATGAATAAAAAAAGACCGGCTTGTCGGAATTTGCATTATGCATTTTTTGCATATTGCTTTTTTCTTCAATTTCGCCATCCTTGAACATATTTTTTATATGGCGGGAAATTACCGACTGATCAACAGCAAAAAGTTCTACAATTTGAGCCTGCGTCGCCCAGATCATTTCCTTATGTATGTCTCCGCGAAGCTCAATCGCTCCGCTCTTTGCCTGATATACGACAATTTTATTTTTTGTGATTTTCCTTTTCATACATTTTGTAGTTTACGCTTTTTTGGTGCAATTGTAAAACTGAAAAGCTTGCAACAAATTGGAATGGCAGGTTCCGGAAAGAGACGAGATCTGGAAGAGCGAAAAGAAGATTTGTCTGAATGGACGGCGTTAACGGAACGAGAACAAGAAGATGTAAATGGAATTCTAAATGATCTGGATCGATCTTTCTTGGCTCCCCCACTAGGACTCGAACCTAGAACTTTCTCGTTAACAGCGAGGTGTTCTGCCAATTGAACTACAGGGGAATGAATTTGAACGAAAAACTCTCCGCGGCGGGAGAGCAAGTTCATCTGAATAAAACAATGCCTCACCCGCGGGTAGGAAAATTATTATTGGAATTATTCACAGTCTTTTTTGCCATATATGGATTATAGCATAAAGCTAGCGAGGTGCGAAGCGACCGACGGAATGAGTATAATTCATCCGGCCTCAGTTCGCCGGGCACCGGTATGACACCGTTGATCTAAACTGTGGCGATGTTCAAGTTTTAACAACCATTTTTATCCACATTACTTAAATTCTGTTCTGTGCTATAATGATTATCTATGAAATTTAATCAAAATTTGCGGTGGGGGGGGGCTTGATTGGCAATGTCCGATTCTTTGTTCTTGGATTAGCCATCGGGCTTATTTTTAACGCTATTGCCACAGTAGCCGCGACAAGAATAGGCACGAATATTTCTACTGATGGCACATTCTCGGTCACCGGTCTCTCGACTTTCGAGAACGCATCGTCCACACTTTTGTCCGTTACAAATGGTCTCTGGATAGGTAGTGGCGGAGCTACTAGCCTATTCGGCTCGGCGACTTCGACTTTTGGTGGTGGTGTAAGCGCAACCTATTTAAATTTATCCGGTACCTCTGCGAGTTCGACGGCGGCCAATGGCATTAACCTTACTGCCGGATGCTTTTCAATAACTGGGACTTGTATTGGCACGGGAACAGTAACCATGGTAGCTGGCATTTGGCCGATTGTCTCCTCGGGCGGAACGGTTCCGGCGATTTCGTTCGGAGGACTTTCCACTTCTACCGTCGCAGTGATAGGTAATATACCATATTTTTCCGGCGCGAATACATTTGCGAATATTGCCACTTCCTCTCCGCTGGCAACCTATCCACTCCAACTTTCAGGTTCAGGCGCGCTTGTCGGTTCAGCTACGACTTTCTCCCTTGCGTTTAGTACCACCACCTCCAATCTATGGGGTGGTACGCAAACCTTCACCAACAATCCCATTCTCGGTTCTCTTACCGGTCTCATCGCCGGAAATTCGGGGACACTCTATCCGGTCGCTTCCTCATCCATCTTTGGCTTCACTCCCATTTCAAATGCCCTCACTAAAGGCTATTTCATTGTCGGTAATGACGCCGGGACGGCGCAAGCCACATCCACCATTTCCATTTCTTCAGCCGGTGATATTACACTGGCAAAAAGATTCATACTTCCAACCGGGGAAATAAATTACTTTAATACCACCGGGACGACGATTACCATTGCCTCTGCGTCCGATGGTAATACCAATCTGGTGGTGACTGCCCCGATCACGACTTTAAGTGGTGATGTTTATGCGTTTGATAATGGAGGAGCGAATAATGGTAGATTGAGATATACGGGCACTACAACAAGAATGTTTCATACGGCGTTCACTATTTCTATGGATGGTGCAGGGTCTGGCACCAATCTATATGTTTTTGGGATCGCAAAAAATGGAACGGTCGGCAATTGTAAGGTGATTCAAAGTATTGCCGTCTCTAATGATATCCAAAGTACCGCTTTACACTGCATGATCTCACTGGCTACTAATGATTATATAGAATTATATGCCGGAAACCTTACTGACGGTGATGATTTAATAGTGAAAACCTTAAATCTGTTTGCCCTAGGCATGTAAATTATATGAAAAAAGCACCAATCCCCACAAACGATAAAGAACGAGTTTGCGTTCTCCATGGCCTCAAATTATTGGACACGGCATCGGAAGAGAGATTTGACCGTATTACCAGAGAAGCGATCAAGAGATTTGGGGTGCCGATTTCCACGATAACGCTCGTGGATAAGGACAGAGAATGGTTTAAATCAGTGCAAGGTATGTCAACAAGAGAAGGTCCGAGAGATATTTCCTTTTGCGGCCACGCTCTCATGTCTCAAACCGTTTTGATTATAGAAGACACTCTTGCCGATCCTCGTTTTGCTGATAATCCAATGGTTCAGGGCGTGCCGTTTATCAGATTTTATGCCGGCAAATCTTTATATGACCGCGCGAGTAAGTTACCGGTTGGTGTTTTTTGTATAAAGGATCGCAAGCCAAGACAAATGAGTATGAGTGATGTGAACGATTTTTTTGATCTGGCTCAGCGAGCGGAAGACGAAATAAATAAGAAAGTAAAAAATAGTCTACCTTGGCTCCCCCACTAGGACTCGAACCTAGAACTTTCTCGTTAACAGCGAGGTGTTCTACCAATTGAACTACAGGGGAATGAATTTTAATGAAAAACTCTCCCAAGCGGGAGAGTTTGTTTGTTTGCGTAAAACAATACCTCACCCGCGGGCAAGAGAATTATTATTGTTGTTATTTACGGTAGTCGATGTCATATGTAATCATCATAACTCGTTCTTGACAGCTTGTCAAATCAAACGGCCGCCGGAGTTATATCAATTCGTCTTCAACGAATCAAAAACGGTCACATTGCCATCCTCGTATTCGCCGATTTCATAGCCGTCGTAAATAAAGCGGTCTCCGTCTTGGCAAAAAAACAGCGACAGGCCGTTGTCAATGGTGACAATGAAGCCACGGCCGTCAACGCCGGCTAGCGGACGGACATCAATTCGTTCCGCGTCCCCGAAAAGTTTTTCAGCCAGCTCGAATTTGCGACTGTCAATCCGCAAATGACGCGCCTCCATTTTCATAACCAGCATCGGCGCTATTCTGAATAGTAATTTTTTGTGCCAAGGCACGGCCTCCATTTCGCCGTCCTTCGCGTTTTGAATTTCGTCGTCAATCATAATTTTCGGTTTGTAAATTAAGGCAATTTGAATTTTTGTTTCGCTTCCTCGAGCAACCGGCCGTATCTGATTTTCAAGGTCTCGGGAATCGTGTCGGCCACGATTTTGTAGACTTCTTCGTAAAACCAAATTTTTTTTCCGGGCGGAGAATTGAATTTCGTCCAGATATTTTCTCCCAGTTTGTCGTAGGCATCCATCATGGATTGCAGATTGTGAATTTTATCCGCCGTGGAAATCAACCTGGCCGCGCGCCCGGTTTTTTTGAGATGATCCAGATACGATTGCTTTCTCTCCATCCACGGCAATTCATTTTCAATCGGCTCATTCGGGTCTTTATCCTCGGAGACATCCTTGACGAACTCGGCGATTTCCGGACCGAATTCCCGGATGATCTCCTCGTAGTTATCGCCTTCCACATCTTCCAATATATCATGGAGGAGCCCGGCGGCAATTATTTTTTCGTCGTCGGTATATTCCGACAAAATCCAAGCCACCGCCACCGGATGCACTAGGAACGGCAGTCCGTCCGCCTTTCTTTTTTGTCCTTCGTGTTTTTTGGCGGCGAAATTGAGCGCGCGCCAGACGAGTGGCGATAAATTCATAATTTGCGTTTTTCCAGATAACTCCGGATTTTTTCCAGACTTTCGTTCGCACGCCCCATCTCATGCATTATCCGTTGGGAAATTTCCGTGTCGGTTTTGATCTCATCAACGGTTTTTTCCGACAATCGTTTTTCTCCCTTCAGTCCGGAAATGATGATTTCGTTGCCGACAAAATTGGAAACGAACAGGCCGACCATGAGCAGGATAAAAGAACCGAGCGCGAACGACAGCGGACCGTCCCACCAAACCATTTGGACGGCAAAATCGCTGCTCGGCGCGGCGATGGATGATGAAAAAATATAACTGTCAACAACAAAATCGGCGGTTCTCCAAACCCCGCGCCAGAACAAGATTACGCCGATGCCACCAACGAAGGAATAAATAATCGGGAATCGGCTGAGCCGACCTCTTACCTTGTCTTCCAATTTATCGAAAAAATGCAGAATTTTTTTGATCATAGAAATTATTTATGATTTATTTTCTTGTTTCTGGCAAAAATGAAGCCGAGAGAGCTATCAAATTTTGACGGATATTCCTCCACGCTGAAACCGTTTTCGTTCATTATCCGTTTGATGTCGCCGTGCCGGTGGCCGCGATGGTCATGATATTCCATCACGATCTGGCGAATCATTCCCCATTCACTCGCCCCCCAATTTTTTACGAGTTCATACTCCCCGCCTTCAATATCCATTTTTAGCAGATCTATCCCGTTAATTCTATATTTTTTGGCCAAATCATTCAAGGTAATGCAATTCACCGTGATTTTGTTGTCGGTTTTCTCGTCGTCCGTCAGTAGGTAATGAAAACTACTGTCCGGCGAGACAAACAACTCGCGTTTGCCGCTTTTCGCGGCGAGAGCCGTTTGCTCCACTAGGACATTTTCTACGCGATTCAATTTCAGGTGTTTATTCAGGGCGGCGATATTCCGCGGTTCCGGTTCAACGGCTATTATCGGGATTTGAGGGTTAAGGGCGCGACAGTAGAGAGAGAAGAATCCGGCATGCGCGCCAACATCCACGATCAGCCCTCGACTATTCGCTATAATTTCTTCGGCGCGGCGATATTCGCGCAATTTGAATATCTCGGTCCAGACGCTTTCATCGGCCACGTCGCGCCAATCTCCGGTGATTTTTTTTTGATTGAAAATTATTTCGGCGTGATTCATAGGGGCGGTTTCGATTCTACCGGGTGCGGGGTCGCGTCTTCTTTGTGGAACGGCCGGCGGAACAGTATTATCCAAAAATAGTTGGCGATGTATTTATAAAACATCGTCAGTATTCCTTCATTTTTCAGCCGTCGCCCCGAGCTGTACATCGGCAAAAGGAAGGAGAATTTAATCAGTCCAAGTTTTTGCAAGCGCATGGCGACATCCGTATCCTCGCCGTAAAATTTTATCGCGGTGTTGAAACCGCCGATTTCGTCAAGCGCGGATTTTCTAATGATGAAATTCCCGCCTTGGAGCATTCCCGATCGTCGGATTATGAAATGATTCAAAACATACAACCCAAAGCCGAGGATATAAAAGATATTCACGAGGACGCCGGTCAGGCGCGGGAGGTCGTAGTATTTCAATGGTCCGGACAGCCCCACCAGATTTTTGTTTTTGGAAAATTCGTACAAAGTCTTCGCGACCCAGCCTCGGGGTAGGACATTGTCCGCATCAACATTGGCGATCAGTTCGCCGTTTGATGCCAGATACCCGGTCTGCCGCGCTTTGGCAAGACCTTTTTCCGGTTCGTCAATCACTTTGACCCCGGGGAATGACCGGGCGATTTTTTTGGTTTGGTCGGCACTGCCATTATTTACCACAATAATTTCAAAATCATCCGGATCGTTTTTCGTTTCTTCCAAAATAGATTGAAGACAGCGCCCGATGCAAGACTCTTCGTTGTAGGCGGGAATGACAAAAGTAAGCTTCATAATCTCGCTAAAAGGCGAACAATTCGTAATGCAGGTGTTTGAGGTTGTATTTGGCTGTTTTCAGTTGTTCTTTCAGAGAGAGAATCATGGTTTTCGGTCCGCAGACATAAATTTCGCGGTCGTTGTAATCCGGCGCCAGGCGTTTTATTTTCTCCATGTCAATCCGGCCATTTTCGTGCGGGATCGCGCACTTGTCTCCTTGATTGGATAGGACGCAGTTGCAGATGAACGGAAGCTGTTCGATTTCTTTCAGGAAGCAGATTTCCTCAATGTTTTTGGAAGCGTAAAAAATTATCACATCGGATTTTTTTTTGGCGAGCGACTCCGCGAGAGAATAAATCGGAGTAATGCCGATACCGCCGGCAATTAGCAGGTATTTTGATCTTTCGGAAAATTTTTCAGTGAATGTCCCGAGCGGACCGTCAATGATTACTTTCGTGCCGATTTTGAGCATGTCTATTTTGGAGGTGAAATCTCCGCTCGCCCTCGCCGAAAATCTGAGATACTCGCCGTTCGGAGCGCAGGAGAATGATAATGGATGCGGACTGACTAACCCTTTTTGCAAAAAGAAAAGATTGGCGAACTGTCCGGCCTGAAATTTGAATTCGTTCAGTTTTTTGCCGGTAATGTAAATTGAGGAGACGAGCGGAGTTTCTTTGACTATTTTGGAAACAATGAGATTATGTTTGTAAGAATAATAGATGGGGCGGAGAAATCGGTACCAGACCAAGAGCGCGAATACCGAATAATTGAACGCGTACCAATAAGCGATCGCCGCCGGCCGACCGGCAAAATCGCCGAAAGCCGTTTGGTGTTCAAAGGCCAAAAGAATCGCCGCGTAGGTGAACAGATGAGTGATATGCCAGGATTCGTAAGCCAGATGTTTGCGGACAAACGGCGTGGAAATTAAGATAACCAGTATCAGTAATACCACGCCACCCGCCGCCGCCGCGACATCGTCCCAGTGAGTCGTGAAATCCAAAAGTTGTCCGAGAATGGAAATATCCCGTCCCGCCGAATAGCCGATCGCCAAAAACAGCGGATGAGTGATGAGCCCGATCAAGGTGGTGAAACCAACCCAGCGGTGGAATTTATTCAGTTTGTCGTGCCCCCAGAGCTGTTCAATCCAAGGAATTCTGGCGATCAATACAAGCATGAACATGAACGACACCTCAAGCATCAGCCCCGACAGCCGTCCGAAGGCGATGAACATTCCGCTCGCGCCGATCGCGAACAGCATTTTGGAACCGCTCCACCAGATTAAATAGACTATCAAGATATTCGCGAGGAGGGCGGATAGCGCCAGCGCGCGTTTCATTTTGAGCATAACGCCAAATTAAAACTATTTTATTTCGAGCAATTCCACTTCAAAAATGAGGGTGGCTTTCGGCGGGATCGGACCATAACCGCCTTCGCCATAACCGAGAGTGTAAGGGATAGTAAGCCTTCTTTTTTCGCCGGGCTTCATCCCGACCACGCCCAAATCCCAGCCTTTGATGACCATCCCCGCGCCCAACCGGAATTCAAACGGTTCTCCCCGATCAAGGCTGGAATCGAATTTTTCGCCATTTTCAAACCGGCCGGTGTAGTGCACGGCTACGGTTCGACCATCCTTCGCCTCGTCTCCGGTCCCCTCCACCAATGTCTCAATTACCAATTCGTTTGATTCTCCCATATTTTTGACGAATTACGCCCACAACGGCGAGATTTAAGATAAGTTATTCTATCAGATCGGATGATAAATTTCAAATCGCCAAAAACAAAAATCCCTCCGGTTGGCCGAAGGGATTTTCTGTATTTTTTATAATTCCTTGATGATCTGCGCTTCCAATTGATTGTCCGCGTTCAGCCTTCCGACCGCTCTTATCCCCTGCCCTTCCTTAAGATTGGATAATCCCACTTCTCCGGTAGCGGAAAAAATGGTGGTGGTCGCGAATGAAATCACGGTTTGTTCGGCGGCGGAATTATCCAGGATCGTAATGACATTTTTTTCTACATTGGAAATCACGCCGAACACGCTTACCAAATCAGCGGTTTTTTTGTAATCGGCGGCCGCTTTGTCCGAACGTTTCTGCCATTCGGCTTTTTGAGCCGAATAATTGCCGGTTCGGAGCCCCGTCATCATCCTCGGTCCATATCCGCTAAATCCGTACGAGGACAACCGCGCGCCGCAAGCGACGCCACCCACTCCCACGAACAATAACACACTGCCCCAAATCACAATCAATGACAGCCAGCCCCAAATCGGGCTCGACGAGCATTGTTCTCGCTCCATTTTTCTGGACGCTTTTTGATTTTGTTCCGGCTTGCGATTCATATTTTTATAAATATTTTTTTAATAAATTGAAACCGTCATTATTATACAACATTTTTCGTTTATTCACAAAATATTTTTCTTTTGGAATTACAAAGTTATCCACTGTTCGCGATTCAGTTGACGAATAGGACGCCCGCGAAGCTGGCCACGATAATCGCGATGGCCGAAACCAAAAATTTATGGGCGAATTTATGACTGCCTTGCAGATATGAATAAACGGTCTTGCTGATCAGATTGGTGGCATTGACCAAGAGGAAGACAATCAGGGCGAATTTGAACGAAATGACCGTGCCCGCCATTTCCGCGAGCGTTACGATAATCGCGTCCAATCCGGCCAGCGAGGCGATTACCGAGGTGATGATAAAACCGGATTGCCCGAACACGATCAGCGATATTTTGGTGCATAATTTGACGACAATCAAAAGTCCGGCGAATTTCAAGGCCGGCATCAAGGAAAATATCTTGCCTTCCTTGGCGTTCACCTCGGGCGCGATTTTTTCCTTTTCGTGTTTTTTCAGGAAAAATGTCGCTAAAATTCCGGCGGTGAGAATCATGATGATAATGCTGGGAGTGATAGACAGGAGCCAGCGCGCGTTCAGGGGACCAACCAAGACAAAAATTTGCAGAAAACTGGCCAGGTTAGAGAGCACCGCCGCTCCCACCAAATAATTCACCACGCCGGTTTTCTTGCTTCTTTGCGCCAGTGATTGAGTGGTGGAAGTGGAAGAAACAAAACCGCCGACAAAACTGGTAAGGCTGTAGCCGTGCTTGTTGCCGACGATTTTTCCGAGAACATAGCCGAAGACATCAATTCCGGTGATTAAGACCACAATCAGCCAGATTTTTCGGGGATTGATTAACTCCAGACTGCCGAATTGGCCGATGTTAATATTCAGAGATGCAAAAATTGAACTTAAAAATTGGAGGTTGTCTATTCGGTAGGAGACATTCGGCAAGAATGGCAGAACCACGAGCGCGATAATGGCGTAGCTGATAAAAGACTGGATTTCTTGGCGATTGATGCCGGCCACGATTTTTTTGGTTTTTGATTTTAGGGAAAGAATCAGCACCAAGACCACAAAAATTGCCACCACCACTTGCATGCCGACCACATTGAGCGTTGTCATCAGGCCGAGAATAAAGGTGTAGATGATGGAAATCTCGCTCGTCAAACCCAATTCCTTTGACAGAAAAGAGCCAAGGGTGTAATTGACTACCAAAAGCGTGGAAAAAACACCGGCAATAATAATGGATACCCAAATAAGATTATTGATGAAGAATACTCCACAGAGCGCGCCCAACAGACTGATTAGAGAATAAGTACGGATTCCGCCGGCCGAGCTGATCCCCTGCTGACTGCTTTCGCGTTCCAAACCGATGGCCGCGCCGATAATGACGGCAAGGAATAAATTAAATTCCAAACTGGTGTACATAAAATTTTATTTTGAATGGTGAATTTTTTTATAAAAATAAAAGACAGCTGTATTATAGCTGAATTTGGAAAAAAAATAAAGAAAATAAAATAAATCGCTATTCAACAACCATCCGACGGTCGGATTTTATCTTTGAACGGATTTTTTTTTCGGCCAATCGTTTTATTTTTGACGCTCCGGTCGGACGGGTTGGCCGCCTTAATTTGGGGACGCGCAAGGCGGCAACGATTAAATCACGCAAACGACCGATCGCTATTTCCCGATTGCGCGGTTGCGATCGTTCTTCTTCGCAATCCACCACGATCTCGTCCGCGTTGTTCAATCGGCCCGTGAGTTTTTCTCGGATGAGTTGTTTTTCCGCATCAGAAAAAGCGACGGAGCTTCCCACCGCCCAATGGATGATCGCCTTGGTGGCGGTTTTGTTGACATTTTGACCGCCGGCGCCGGACGAACGAGCAAAAGTAATCACCAATTCATTCTCCGGCGGGCGCGAATTGTTAGTCGGTTCATTAAACATACTTTTCATTATACAAATTTAATCCGATATTGCCAAATGTCGCTGAAATGGTATCATAAACAGATATGCAAATTCCCTATCGCCGGCCGGGCAAATACAGCCAGATCAAAAATGATCCGTTTTTGACAGTAGCCAAGTTTGATGAATTGGAACATAAACTGGCGCGCTTGAAGAAATCCCATCCGGCGGCCGCGGCCGAAGTCCGAAGGCTGGCAGAACTGGGAGACTTCTCGGAGAATGTGGAATACCAGCTGGCCAAAGGGAAATTACGCGGACTGAATAACGCCATTCTCGCCATTGAAAGACAGATCATTGACGCCGAAATTATCATTCCCGAAACGCAAAAAAACCGAGTCCAAATCGGACATATAGTAACGATAGTCTGCGCCGGCGTTAAAAGAAAATATCATTTACTCGGTTCGGCCGAGACCAATCCGCAAAAAGGAATTATTTCTCATCATTCTCCGATCGGGGCGGCCTTAATCGGCAAAAAACTCAATGACTGCGTTAAGATCAGATTGGCAAGCAAAGCGGTGGTCTGCGAGATCCTGAAAATTGAATAGCGCCCGTTTATTTTTTGGCGGTGAAAAAATAATTGTTGAAGTAATAGGTGTAGGATTTTTGAATGACGAAGCCGTTCAGCTCCAATTTCTTCTCCAATTCCGGTTTGGAATAATAGGCATAAGCATTCTCCAGCCAGTGGAAGAACGGACCGATGAGTGTTTTGATGACGCGGATATTGAATGCCAGATCAATCAGTAAAAACATTCCATCCGGCTTCAGCAGACGGCGAATTTCGCGGAGCGCGTCATCCGGCCGGGAAAAATGGTGGAAGGCTTCGGTGCAAATAATCAGGTCAAAGGTTTCATTCGCGAACGGTAGAGCCGTAACCTCCGCCGCTAGGAATCGGATTTTGGTTGCCGTCGGTGGTTTGGCGCGCGCTTTTGCCAGCATTTCTTCGGAGAAATCCGCGCCGAGAAATTCCGACTCGGGAAATTTTCGGGATAAGCGATTGATAATCTCGCCGGTGCCGCAAGCGACATCCAGTAATTTAATCGGCCGCCCGAAATAATTTTTCATTGTTCCTTCGGCTTCCAGCAGCACCCGATCGTAGATTTTTTCAAAGTAGTATTTTCGGAAGAGACCGTTGTCATAGTAGCGCGCCACCCAAGAGAACATTTTTTTGTTCTTGTCCTCAAATTTCGTTTTGTCAATATGCATATTTTTACATTCTGGAGCTGATTCGACCGAACCAGATGAAGATTAAAGTGAAAAAGAGAGCGAGCGCGTAGGGCGCGATCAGGGATGGATAATTTCGGTGTCCGGGACGGTAGTATTTGAGCAATAAGGAATTTGAGACCACGGAAATTGAACTGAAGGCCATCGCCAGGCCGGCCAGCTCCGGTTTGAGGGTAAGCCCATATTTCATGAATACTCGCGCGGCAATGGGAATGCCGATGACATTGTAAAATAGCGCGAAGAACATATTTTGTTTGATTTTGCCGACGGTTTCGCGACTTAGGCTTATGGCGGTCAAGACATCCCGCAAGTCGTTTTTAATGATGATAATGCCGCCGGTCTCCATCGCCACATCGGTTCCCCCGCCCATGGCGATTCCCAAATCCGCTTGCGCCAAGGCCGGCGCGTCGTTGATGCCATCGCCCACCATGGCGGTTTTTCTGCCACCTTGCTGAATTTTTTTGATTTCTTCCGCTTTGTCTTCCGGCAAAACCTCCGCCAGCACATTTACAATGCCAACTTGTTTGGCGATGGCGTTCGCGGTACGCTGGTTATCGCCGGTAATCATGTACACTTCAATCCCCTTTTTTTGTAATTGTCGCACCGCTTCAAGCGAGTTCTCCTTGAGAGTATCGGCCACTGCGATCAACCCGACAATTTCTTTTTCATTGGCCAGAATCATCACGGTTTTTCCCGCTTCCTCCAACTTCCTCACTTTTCTCTCCGAAGCGCCAATCTCCAAATTCAATTTATCACTGATCAATTTTCGATTGCCGAGGTGATATTTGATTCCTTTGATTGAGCCTTCCACCCCGTGCCCGGGAATGGCCTGAAATTCATTGACCGAGGCGATGCCAATGCTTTCTTCTTCCGCGTAGCGGACGATCGCCTCCGCGAGAGGATGTTCTGATAATTTCTCTAGGCCCCCGGCAATGGCGGCGATTTCTTC
>ERZ1292633.3676-Hain-H41-02um-R1-3676-length-14741-cov-6_pt1 | contig 14741 bp, 16 predicted proteins | sample MGYA00564406_ERZ1292633 | MGnify/ENA primary metagenome ERZ1292633 (study PRJEB36523, sample SAMEA6512639) | groundwater metagenome | collected 2019-01-08 | study: AquaDiva: Metagenomics assemblies of 32 groundwater samples
GACGACAAATCATCCTACCGGGCGGCTGCTACTGCCGGCACACCAGGGTCGGCGCCGACCTTGAGCAATTCCAGAATGGCATCCACCGACGACTTGGCGTCGCCGTACATCATGCGCGTCCTATTCTTGAAGAAGAGCGGATTCTCCACGCCGGCGTATCCGGCGCCACGTCCTCGCTTGAAGACGATGCAGCTCTCCGCCTCCCATACGGGGAGTACCGGCATGCCGGCAATGGGACTGGACGGATCGTCGAGCGCACTGGGATTCACGATGTCGTTGGCGCCGATCACCAGCACCACGTCGGTCTTCTCGAAGTCCTCGTTGATCTCGTCCATCTCGAGCACGATGTCGTACGGAAGGTTCGCTTCGGCCAGCAGCACGTTCATGTGGCCGGGGAGCCGGCCGGCGACAGGATGGATGGCAAAGCGCACCAGGGTGCCGCGCGAGCGAAGGACGTCGACGATCGCGCGCACGGGGTGCTGCGCCTGGGCGACCGCCATGCCGTAGCCGGGCACGATGATCACCGACTGCGCCTCCCGCAACAGTTCCACGACCTCGTCGGCCGTGGTGGCGATCATCTCCCCTTCCATGATCGCGCCGCCGACCGGCGCCGTGCCTTCCTCGACGCCGAATCCACCGAGGATGACCGAGACGAACGACCGGTTCATCGCCTTGCACATGATGTAGCTGAGGATCGCTCCCGACGAGCCCACCAGCGCGCCGGTGATGATCAGCAGGTCGTTGGAGAGCATGAAGCCCGCCGCCGACGCCGCCCACCCCGAGTAACTGTTGAGCATTGAGACGACCACCGGCATGTCCGCGCCGCCGATCGCCATCACCAGATGGATCCCGATCACGCCAGAGACCACGGTAATGGCCAGCAACGCCGGCATCGCCTGCACTCCGGTACCGACGAAGATCACACCCAGCCAGACGCAGGCGACGAGCATCGCCAGGTTGAGCAGGTGCCGTCCGGGGAGCAGCAGCGGCTTGCTGTGGATCACGCCCTGCAGCTTGCCCCACGCCACCACCGAGCCGGTAAACGTCAGGGAGCCAATGAAGACACCCAGCACCGTTTCCACGTCATGGATGGTCGCTTCGGCTCCGACGAGCGAAATCGCGGGCTGCAGGTGGTTGCTGAGGCCGACCAGCACGGCAGCGGCGCCGACGAAGCTGTGCAGGATGGCCACCAGCTGCGGCATCGCGGTCATCGAGACCCGCGCGGCGACCACGGCGCCGATGAGTGCCGCCACCAGAATGGACCCGATGACCAGCGGCGACGTGGCCAGGCCGACCTGGATGGCGACGGCCAGCACGGCGACGATCATGCCGATGGCGCCGAACAGGTTGCCGCGCCGCGCCGTCTCGGGGTGCGAGAGCCCCTTGAGGCTCATGATGAACAGCACGCCGGCGCCGATATATGCAGTGGCCAGGAGCGACGGCGTCATTTGTGGAACATCCTCAGCATGCGCTGCGTGACGAGGAAACCGCCAGCGATGTTGATGGTGGCCAGCAGGATGGCCGCGATGCCGAGGATGCGCGCCGCCGAGCCGCCGCCGATCTGGAACATGCCGCCGATGACGATGATGCCGCTGATCGCGTTGGTCACGCTCATCAGCGGAGTGTGCAGCGCCGGCGTGACGCTCCAGATCACCTGATACCCGATGAAGCAGGCGAGCACGAAGACGGTGAAGTGTGTCAGGAACGTCGGAGGCGCGGTGAGACCGATGCCGAAGAGACAGAGGCCGACGAGGATCAGGCTCCGGCGCGAGAAGGCCGTCATCTTCTCGAAGACCGGCGGGCCGTGCTCCTCGCTAAAGAGGTGCGCCTTCGCAGCATGCGGCGTGACGTGCGCGGGTGTGCCGGATGGCTTGGGCGGTGGCCACAACAGCTCGCCGGCCTTCAGCACCGTCATGGGGCGCACGATGTCGTTCGTCTCGCTGAGCTCGAACTTCTCCGCCCCACCCATCTCGGCGAGCAGGTGGACGATGTTGGTGGCGTAGAGGTTCGAGGCCTGGTGGGCCATGCGCGAGGGGAGGTCGGTGTAGCCGATCACCGTGACGCCATTCACGTCCACCGCTTCGCCGGCCTTGGTCAGTTCGCAATTGCCGTGCTGTTCGGCGGCGAGGTCCACCACCACCGATCCCCGCTTCATCGACGCGACCATGTCGGCGGTGATCAGGATCGGCGCGCGACGGCCCGGAATGAGCGCGGTCGTGATGATGATGTCGACTTCCCTAGCCTGCGCGGCGAACAGCGCCATCTCGGCGGCGATGAACGCCGGGCTCATTTCCTTGGCGTAGCCGCCGGTGCCGCTGCCGTCTTCGTCGATCTGCACTTCGAGGAACTCGGCGCCCATCGACGTCACCTGGTCCTTCACCGCCGGACGGGTGTCGAAGGCCCGGACGATCGCGCCGAGTGCTCGCGCGGCACCGATGGCCGCCAGGCCAGCCACGCCCGCGCCGATGACCAGCACCCGGCACGGATGGATCTTCCCGGCGGCCGTCGACTGTCCGCGCAGCGGCCGCTGCATGACGTTCACCGCCTCGATGACCGCCCGATACCCGGACAGGTTGCCCATCGAGGAGAGCGCGTCGACCTTCTGCGCGCGCGTGATGCGCGGCACCTGGTCCATGCCGAGGGCGCTGACCCCGCGCGCCGACATCTTGCCGACCAGATCCGTGTTGAAGGCCGGATACAGGTAGCTGATGATCGTCTGGCCGGCGGTCAGTCGATCGACTTCGTCGTCACCCGGGGGACGCACCTTGGCGATGATGTCGCTGGACCAGGTGCCGGCACGATCGGCCAGCGTGGCCCCTGCCGCCGCGTACGACGCATCGTCGAATCCCGCGGCCAGTCCGGCGTCTTGTTCGATGGTCACGTCGAAGCCGAGCTTGACCAGCTTCTTTACGGAATCCGGAGTCGCCGCCACCCGACGTTCGCCGGGCAGGGTCTCCCTTGGCACTCCAACTCTCATCTCATCCTCTATTCGCAATGGCCCTGGTGACGCGCTGGCGACCAACCTGTAAATATAACCGGTCTCACCGGCGGGCAGGTGGTCCGCCGCTTCACGGTCGCGGGCGCGGCGGGAAGCCCGTGCCCTGCGTGACCCCGTGGAGAGTCTCGGCGTCGTATCTCACCTGCGCCGCTCGCATCTCGCCAACCAGGCGGTTACTCGCGCTATCGGCGTTGACGGAGAAACTGCGGCAGGGCGCGCGCATGGCCGCGATCTGGTCGCGGATGAGCTTGGCGTAACGCACCGAAATGTCCTTGTGACCGTTCTCGTGCACCGTGAGCGCGGCCATCGACTGATTCCACAGGGCGAGCAGCCCCGGCACCGTGTCGGCCGGCGGCACCCACTTCGGCAGGACAATGTCCGTGCTCACGGTAACGCGCACGGTGAAGGCGTTGCATTCGCGGCCGTTCGAGCGCTTGCTGTACGTCCAACGCAGCGGCGAACTGGCAAACCCCGCCCGTGCGCGACCTTGGGCGTCCTTCGGTCCGAGCCGGCGCAGGTCGGCCGCGACTTCGGCGACGGTCCGGCCGTGCACCTCGTAGTACTCGACGTGCGTCACGCCATTCACGCCCTCCGGGTACTGCTGGAACGCCGACGCGCGGTTGGCCGCGCCGGCGCAGACCAGGAGCAACGCGAGACTTGCAACTCGCGCTGGCGCGTGGATCACTGACGCTATGGCGAAAACGTCGCGTACCCCTGGGCGTGCAGCGTGGCCCGCGCCATCGTGGCCGAGGTGGAGACCTTCACGAACGGCAGCAGCTTGTCACGCGGCACCTTGCGATTCACCAGCGCCTGCCCGCAGACGATGATCTGCACGCCGGCGTCGTTGAGCGCCTCGAGCAGCGCGATGTTGGGATTGTCCACACCCGTGGCCGCCTTGTACGCATCGTTGCCCAGCAACGTCTGCGTGGCGGTGCCGTGCACGATGATGGCGAGGTGTACGTTCTTTCGATCGAGCCCATTCTCATCGGCCATCACCAGAAAATTCGCCGGGGTGGAAAAACCGGCGGCGCGTTCCGTCGGCGTGGCCGCTCCCTGAGTGACGTCCCACGCCACCTTGTAGACGAGGTCCTTCTGCCCCGGATGGCTCGGATTCGGGATAGGTGTGTTGGCGCCCACCTTCTTGATGAGCGCCTCGCCCGTCTGGGCGGCGGCTGGTGCGGCCAGCCCGGCGACGAGCGCCAAGCCAGCCAATGCCTGTGTGATGGTCTTCATGTCGAGCTCCGGATCAGGGGGTGACCACGCCGCCGAAGCGGTCGAACCAGGCACGCAGATAGGCCTGCGTGCGAAGGAAATTCGACGGCGTCGACGACGTGCCGTGCCATTCATTGTTGAAACGTATCATCGCGGTTGGCACGCCGCGATACCGCAACGCTTCATAATACTCCTCGGTCTGCGGCATGGGAGTGCGCAGGTCGAGCACGCCGGTCATGAGCATGGTGGGCGTCTTCACGCTGCCCACGTACATGATGGGCGACCGCCTGAGGTATTCCGACGGATCTTCCCAGAACGGCTTCTCGAAGTTGCGGTACCAGCCCGGGCCATCGGTGACGCCGACGAAGCTCATCCAGTTGGTGACCGGACAATTCGATGACGCGGCTGCGAACCGGTCGGTGTGTCCGACGATCCACGCCGTCAGCACACCGCCGCCCGAGCAGCCGTAGACGAACATCCGGCGGCTATCCACGTAGCCGCGGCCGAGCACCGTGTCGACGCCGGCCATCAGGTCGTCGAAGTCCTTGCCCGGATACGCGTTCTTGATGGCGTTGCCGAACGCCGAACCGTACCCCGTGGAGCCGCGCGGATTGGTGTAGAGGATCACGTACCCCTGCGCCGCGTGCTCCTGCCAGGCAAAGTTGAACCCGACGTTGTACATCGAATGCGGTCCGCCGTGGATGCTGAGCATCAGCGGGTACTTCTTCGCCGGGTCGAAGCCCGGCGGCTTCATGATCCACCCTTGGATGCGCAATCCGTCCTTCGACTTGTACCACACCTCCTCGAGCGACGCGACCTGCTTGCCGTCGAGAATGTCGGCGTTCACCGACGTCAGCTGGGTCAGGGCTGCGGGCGCCTTGACCGAGAACTTCACCACGTCACCCGGCAGCGTCGGGGTCGATCGCACCGCGACCGCCGTCCCGTTGCGGATGTCCGAGACGCTCACCAGCTGCTGTCCCGTGGTGAGCTGCTTCACCTGCCCCGCCAGCGTCACCGAGTAGAGGTGCCGGCTCCCTTCGTTCTCCGCCGTGAAGTAGATCGCGCTTCCGTCCTCCGCCCAGGACAGGGATGCCGGGGAGCGGTCGAGCGCGGCCGTCAGCACGCGCGAATTCCCGCCGTCCGCATCCATGACGTAGAGCGCCGCGTCCTTCCACGTGGCATCGGTGGAATCGAAGCCGGTGTAGGCAATGCGCTTGCCGTCGGGTGACGGCGTGGGATTTCCATCGGGCCCCTTGCGGGTCGTCAGCGCGCGGATGGCGCCCGACTTGAGGTCGGCGGCGTAGATGTCCGACTCGCGCCAGGCATGCTCGGCCTTCGGCACGCGGTTGCTGGTGAACAGCAGCGTGCCGTTGTCGAGCCAGGTGGGGTTGCCGTGGTTCCAGTCGCCATTCGTCACCTGCCGCGGCGTGCCACCGGCGGCGTCGATGACGAACACGTGGCTCCACGCATCGTCGTTGAAGCCGACGCGGTCCTGCCGGTAGTCGAGCCGGGTCACGACCTTCGGGGCTTCCGTCCACTTGGCGCCCTTGGGCGCGGCGGGGAGCGGAGCACGCGCAAACGGGTCGTCACGCTTGCTCGGCACACTCATTGAAAAGGAGATCGACTTGCCGTCGGGTGACCACTCGATGTTGCTGGGCGACTCGGTGAGACGCGAGACCTGCGTCACCGCCCCTTCGGCGTCCATGTACCGCACGAAGATCTGCGATCCCGTGGGCTCGCCGCGGGCAACGTAGGCGATCCGCTTGCCGTCGGGACTCCAGCGCACACCGCTTCCGGTGACGAGGGCGCGGGGCTGCGAGCCGTCGGCGTTCATCATCCAGACCGACGACTCCCACTTGTCGTTGGTCTTGTCGATCCAGCGGCGAGCGAACAGGATGCGCGCGCCATCGGGCGACAACTGGGGCGCCTGGACCTCTTCCCAGTCTAGGTAATCCTGCAGTTGCAGCTTGGTCGGTCGATCCTGCGCGACCGCGAGCGACGGCAGAATGGCCGCGGCGAGCGCGGCGCGGCGAAGCAAGCGAATCATGACGATCTCCGGCTGGTGGGTCTCCGGAGAAGGTACTGCATCTGCCGCCTCGCGTCACGACTGTCGGCGGGCTTCCATTGTCGGCGGGCTTCCATTTGACAGCCGTCGAGGACCAGCGGTACACTCTCCCCATGGCGCCCGTTCGCACCCTGCTGATGGTCATCTTGCTCGGCGCACGAGTCGCCGCCGCGCAGGCCACCGTCGTCGGAACGGTAGATGACTCCCTCAACGTCGAGCCGAGTCGCCGGGCAGGCCCGCTGCGCGGCGCAACCGTCGTCCTCGCGGAGTTGGGACGCGAAAGCGTGGCAGACGCTCGCGGCATGTTCCGGTTCGAAGGCGTGCCGGCCGGCACCTACACGCTCTCGTTCTTCCACCCTCTCCTCGATTCGCTTGACCTCGCCGCGCCGCGGCGAAGCGTCGAGGTACCACCCGCCGGTCGCGTTTCCGTGCGCCTCGCCGTTCCGCGCGGCGCGTCGATCTACGCGCAACTTTGCGGCGCCACTCCTGGCGACACGCTCGGGGTGATCGTAGGGCGCGTGCGCGCCGCCGCTGACGGCGCCGCCGTGACTGGCGCTACCGTGACGACGACGTGGTCGGAGTTGACCGTGGGCGCCGGGCGCACACGCCAGCGCGCCTACCATACCACTGCCGTATCCGGTGACCGCGGCGTTTTTGTGCTCTGCCGCGTACCCACGGATATCGTGGCCGACATCACCGTCAGCGCGTCAGGCTTCACCGCAGGTCCGGTGCCCGTCAACGTCTCCGAAACTGGCGTGGGGCACGCCGACCTGCTGCTGCCGCGCGCCGCAGGCGATACTGGCACGGTACGTGGCATCGTCATCGACCAGCGCGGGAAGCCGGCGGAAAATGCGCTCGTGAGCATTGCGGGCCTCGAGCGTCGCACGCGGTCGGCAGCCGACGGCCGCTTCGCACTCGTCAACGTGCCGGCCGGCACGCGCGCCCTCGAGGTGCGCCGCATCGGCACCGAACCGACCGTGCAGATTATTCACGTGATGAGCGACAGTACCCTCGGCGTCAACGTGACGCTCGGGCGTGGCGTGCAATTGCTCGCGGCGACAACGATCAGGACAGCATCGTCACGCGAGGCCTCCGGCTTCGCCCTGCGACGGCGGGGGGCGCTTGGTGAATACCTGACCGGCGACGAGATGCGTCGCCGTGGCTTCGTGCGGATCAGCGAGTCCATGTTCCGTTTCAACGGACTCTCCGCTGCGCTCCAGCCACAGGGCGGCCAGTGGCTCTTCACCATGCGCAACCTCACGGGCGCGCCATGCATTCCGCGATACTACGTCGACGGGTTCCTCTGGCCGGAGTGGGGCAATCCATTCGACGACATCGACCTCATGCGCCCCCGGGACATCTTGGGCATTGAGGTCTACCGCGCACAGTACACGCCACCCAACTACCCTCCCGACCCTCGCACGGGGTGTGGCGTAATACTGATCTGGCGACGCTGACCCGGCGCTTCTCCGGCAGTGCAGCCGGTTATACTCGAAGCACGGCGGTGGGACGCGCACAAAGCTACTGCGCGTCGCGGCGCCATCACCAGATGCGCACGACCCCGTAGTCGTCAAAGACCACGTCGTTGCTCACCAGCGGCAGGTTCTCGGCCTGGGACTGGGCGATGAGCATCCGGTCAAACGGGTCGCGATGCGCTCCGGGCAGCGATCCCGCCCGCTGCGCATGGTCGATGGTGATGTCGAGCGGAGTGAACTGCTGGCTGCGCAGGCAGCCACCGATGTCGGCCGCAACTTCAAGCGCCCCGGGCAGCTTCCCCAGCCGCGCCTTGGTGGTGATCTCCCACGCGGACGCGGCACTCACCAGGCAATTGGTGCGCACGTCGCCAATGGCGGCGCGCGCGCGCTTGCTGAGGCGCGCGTCGCCATCAAGCCACCACAGCAGCGTGTGCGTGTCGAGGAGGATGCGCATCACCCCTCCCACCCCTCGAGTTCGCTCGCCGGGAGCGGCTCGAAGAAGGCGGCCGTCACCGCGGCCTTGCCCTTCATCGCGCCAAAGACCCGATCGGGCGTCGCAGCGCCGTGGAGCGCGACGAGCTTCGCCACCGGCGTGCTTCCCTTCGCGATGATGATCTCTTCGCCCGCTTGCGCCCAGGCGATGAGCTTGGAGAACTGCGTCTTGGCGGCGTGCACGGTGAACGTCTTCATGGTTGGGCCTCGAACTAGTGACTAACTTAGTCTAGTCACTTAGTCCTGGCGTGTCAAGCGACGGCAAACACCACGGGGACAGCGTAGCGCCGTCCCCGTGCTCCTTCGCCATCGTTTCACCGCGAAAGGGTGCCGTTCGCCGCGCGCCTACATCGGCTCCACGTGCTCGCACACCCACTTGGCGGCCGTGCCGCAGACCGTACACGACGCCTTGCCGGCGCCATACAGCACGAACTCGGCATCCAGGCCGCACGACGGGCAGGTGGACTTCACCGTGCGCAGGCCATCAGTGGGGAGCCCTTCGTGGATCAGCCGCGCCACCATCGCGTTGGGTTCGGCGGCGCCGAGCGGGCACAGGCCACCCGTGCAGTGATCGCCGATCTCGAGGCAGATGAGCTCGTCATCATGCACCGTCGCCTGATGCTCCCCGGGGGGCGTCTCGGAGATGAGCACCCGCACCTGCCGGTCACACGCGCTGCAGAACAGTTGGGAGCTCTTCATGGAATCCTCCTCGTGCCGTGTCGCCGGCGCAGCGCCGGCCGGTGGTGATCAGGTCAGCGTGATGACATCGGCGCTGCTCAACTGCGAGCGCGCAAAGGCGAGTGCCCGCTCGTGCGGCAGCCCGAAAATCGAGACTGCGCAGGGTTCGGCGTCGATGCAGCGATCGGCCAGCACGGTGACGCTCCGCACATTCGTCTGGCGTGGTGCTGCCGTGGCCGGGTCGATGAGATGATGGAACCGCGCGCCGCGATAGCGGAAGAACCGTTCGTAGTCGCCGGACGTCGCCACGGCGCGGTCGCTCACCTCGAGCGTGCGAGCCACGCTTCGCAGGTCGTCGGGCGACTTGATGCCGACGCGCCAGGCGCCGCCTTCCGGCGACTCGCCCAGCGCGTAGAGGTCGCCACCCAGGTTTACGATGGCGTGTTCGATGCCGCGCTCGCGCAGCACCCGCACTGCGCGGTCGAGCGAGTACCCCTTGCCGATGCCGCCCAGGTCGAGGTGCAGGTCGCGCTCACCGTAGCGCACCACGCCCTGCCCCGCGCGCCGCTCGACGTCCACGTGGCGCCAGAACGAGCGCCCCGCGAGACGCTGCACCGCGTCTGCCGCAGGCGGCTCGTGACGGTTCGTCACGTCCCACAACTCCGACGCCGCGCCGATGCCCGGGTCGAACCGGCCATCGCTGGCCGCCGACCAGCGCAGCGCCGTCTCGACGACCTGCGCCGTCTCGGCGCTCACCGTCACGCCATCGCGCGAGGCGCCGGCGTTGGCGCGGCCAATGTCGGAGTCACGGCGGAAGCGCGTCATCGTAGCGTCCACCCACCGCAACTCGGCGATGGCGGCTTCCACGGCTTCCTGTGCCTGTGCCTCTGAACGGTGGATGACCGTGATTTCGGCAATGGTGCCCATCACCGGGATGGTGCGGCGGGCGACCGCGACGTGGCGGCGCAGGGCCAGCGGCAACGCCGAGAGCGCGAAGGCGCCGGTGCCGATGGCCAGGAATTCGCGCCGGCCGAAGGGCCGCTTGAGCAGGGGATCAGACATGGTGATGGGACTCCTTTTCGTAGCGCCCACAGGCGCTGTTGCAACCCGTGCAGTGACCGGCGCAGCCGCGATGCCGCACCAGGCCGAACAACGCAAACAGGACCGCGCAAATGACGATGCCGACGAAGGTCTGCATCAGCCGGTGCTCCCCATGCCGGCAAAGCCCATGAACGCCATCGACATGCAGGCTGCGATGATGAGCACCAGTCCCATCCGCCTGGCCATCGCCGGTACATCGGCCACGTCGAGGCGCTCGCGAATGGACGCCATCAGGATCAGGGCCAGCGTCAGCCCGAGCCCGCCGCCGATGGCATAGACGATGCCCTCGATCAGATTGTACCCGCGTGTGGTCTGCGTCAGGGCCAGGTACAGGATGGCGCAGTTCGTCGTGATCAGCGGCAGGTAGATGCCGAGCTCGCGGAACAGCACCGGCAGGAACTTCTTGATCGCCATCTCCACGATCTGCACCAGCGACGCGATGACCACGATGAAGGCGATCGTCCGCAGATAGGGTGCCTGCGCCAGCACGAATGTGTTGAGGATCCAGACGGCGACCGCGGTCATCACCAGCACGAAGGTGTTGGCGGCGCCAAGGCGCCAGCCGGTGTCCATCTTGGTCGTCACGCCGAAGAAGGAGCAGAGCCCCAGGAACATCGCCAGCGTGAAGTTGTTGATCAGCAGGGTGGAGAAGAAGATCCAGGAGAGTTCGGAGATCACTTGGCCACCTCCGCGAGCTTCGCCTTCTTGCGCTCGCCCCACCACCCCATCGTCAGGAACATCAGCCCCATGGTCAGGAAACCGCCAGGCGGCATGATCATGAAGACCCACGGTTCGTAGTGCGGGCCAAACAACTGGAAGCCCAGGAAGGTTCCACTCCCGATGACCTCGCGCACGATGCACATGATGAGCAAGGCCACCATGAACCCGAACCCCTGCCCGAACGCGTCGGCAACCGCGCGCCTGACCCCCACCTTCCCCGCGAACGCCTCGGCGCGGCCGAGGATGATGCAGTTGACGACGATCAGCGGCACGAACGCGCCGAGCGTCCTCGACAACAGCGGGAAGTAGGCCTGCATCACGAGATCCGAAATCGTCACGAAGGTCGCGATGATCAGGATGTACGTGGCGAGACGCACCTCGTTGGGAATGACCTTGCGCAGCGACGAGATGAGCAGCGACGAGCAGACGAGCACGAAGAGCGTCGCCGCGCCCATGCCGAGGCCGTTGCTCACCTGGTTGCTGATGGCCATCGTCGGGCAGAGCCCGAGCATCTGGATCATGACCGGGTTGTCGTCGGCGATGCCGCGCCAGAAATCCAGCCAGAGCGGTTGCGGCGACGGCGCGCCCGGAACGATCGGTTCCGGCGCGTCGACGGCGATTTCGACACCAATGGCGGTCACTTGCCACCCCCCTTCTCATAGGCCTCGAGGCGCGGCTTCCACGTCTCCACTGCCTTGTTGATCACCTTGATCACCGCCTTCGACGAGATCGTCGCGCCGGTCAGGGTCTGCACCGTGCTCGGATCCGTCGTCGGGTTCTTGGTGCCCTTGAGCGGATTCACGATCTTGCCCATGAACCGAGAGGCGAAGGACGTGTCCTTGGCGATCTTGTCGCCGAGCCCGGGCGTCTCGGTCTGCGCCAGCACCTTGAAGCCGGTGAGCGCGCCGGTGGTCGGGTTGAACCCCACCATCAGGCGCACCTCGGCGGCGAACCCCGGCGTCCATTCCTCCACCGCCACGCCGATACGCTCGCCCGCCTCGTTGAACCCGATGAAGAGCTTGGTCGCCTCGAGCACATCCGCGCCTGCCGGGAGCTCCTGGCTCAACTTGTCGCCGACGAGGAACAGGGTGTCGATCGTTGCCGGCCCACCGAGCACTTCCTTGACGGCCGCCTCCACCTTCTCGCCGGCGAACTTGCGGATCGGCGTGAGCGTCTGCTGGTACGTGTACGCGAGAATGCCACCGCCCAAGGAGCCGAAAAACGCGAGCGTGAAGAGCAGGCGCGCTGTCGAGCTGCCGGCATCCGGCGTCGGCGCGGCGGGCGCGCCGTGCGAATGTTCATGGCCGCTCATTTGGCCTCCTTCAGCTTCACGGTGCCGAAGACTGTCGGCTGGGTGGCGCGATTGATGAGCGGCGTGAAGGCATTCATGATGAGGATCGCGTACATCACGCCTTCAGGCAGGCCGCCGTAAACGCGGATGATGACGACGATCGCGCCCACGCAGACGCCGAAGAGCCAGCGCCCGTTGTTCGTGGTCGGCACGGTCACCATGTCGGTGGCCATGTACACGGCACCAAGCATCAGGCCGCCGGAGAAGACGTGGAACAGGCCGCCCGCGGCGCGCGCCGGATTGATGAAGTGCAGAAGCTGCCCGAGCACCAGCACGGTCAGGATGATCGAGACGGGCGAGCGCCAGTTGAGGTAGCCCTTCCAGGCGAGGAAGGCGCCGCAGAGCAGGATCACAATGGCGGAGGTCTCGCCCACCGAGCCGCCCGTCGTGCCGAGCACGAGATCCACGATCGGCGTCAGTTGCTGCTCGAACTTGAACAGGCCGAGCGGCGTCGCCGACGTCACGACATCGGCCGAGGGCGACATGAAGGGGAAGGCGAACAGGTCGCCCTTCAGCGCAAAGAAGTCGCCGCCCGGCGTCGGCCACGTGGTGATGGCCACCGGAAACGCCGTCTGCAGGAAGGCACGGCCGATCAGCGCGGGGTTGAACCCGTTCTGTCCGAGCCCGCCCCAGATCGCCTTGCCGAACGCGATGCCGAAGAAGCCGCCGAGCGCCGCCATCCATAGCGGGATGCCGGGAGGCAGCGAGAGTCCGAGCAGCAGGCCCGTGATCATCGCCGAGCCGTCGCGCAACGACCGGGGCCGCCCGAGGAACCGTTCGGTGAGCAGCGCGCCGAGCGTGGCCGCGAGGATCACCAGCAGGGAGCTGATGCCGAAGAAGAACATCGACGCCGCGATGACGGGCACGAGACTCGCGGCCACGGTCCACATGATGCGGGGCGTGGAGTCGTCGTCCTTGACGTGCGGCGATGCGGTGACGATGAGCCTGGGCGCGTTCATGCGGCCCCCGCCTGCTGTGCGGCTTGCAGCGTGCGACGCAGCGCCACCTTGCTGGCCTGGAAGAGTTGCGACAGCGGAATGTTGGACGGGCAGACGTACGCGCACGATCCGCAGAGCATGCAGTCGGCCAGGTGATAATCCGCCATGTCGGCGTAGCGCTTCACGCGGGCGAGGTCGCCGAGCCACGACGGATTGAGGAACACCGGACAGGCGTCGAGACAGCGCCCGCAATGGATGCACGGATACACGATTTCGCCGCGCGTCTCGTGCGCCGCCAGCACCACCACGCCGGTGGTTCCCTTGATGACCGGGGCGTCGAGGTTGGACTGCGCGAGGCCCATCATCGGTCCGCCGATGATCACCTCGGCGGCATCGGGCGTGACGCCATCGCAGTGCGCCAGCAGATCGCGGAGCTTGGTGCCCACCGGGACGATGAGGTTGGCGGGGCGCCGCAGGCCGTGCCCGGTGACCGTGACGATGCGTTCGAGGAGCGGCAGTCCGGTGTCGAACACCTCGGCCACCGCCGCCAGCGAGCCGACATTCTGCACCACCACGCCCACGGTCACCGGCAGCTTGCCGGAGGGCACTTCGAGGCCGGTCACCGACTTGATGAGCATCTTCTCCGCGCCCTGCGGGTACTTCACCGTGAGCGGAAGGATGGTGACGTCGAGGTCGGCGGGCTTGGTGCGCTCCAGCGCGGCAATGGCGTCGGGCTTGTTTCGCTCGACGCCGATCACGGCCTTCGAGACGCCAAGCGTCTGCATCATCACGCGAAGGCCGAAGTGCACCCGCTCGGGATACTCCACCATCGTACGGTGGTCCGAGGTGAGGTACGGCTCGCACTCCGCGCCGTTGACGATCAGCGTGTGCACCGTGTAGTCCTTGGGCGGCGCAAGCTTGATGTGTGTGGGGAAGGCGGCGCCGCCGAGGCCCACCACACCGGCGTCCTGCACGGCCTTCACCACTTGCTCCACCGTCAGCCCTTCCCAGCGTGGCACGAGGCGCGGACGCGGCACCTGGAGCGCGTACTTCTCCACCTTGATGTGCACGGACTGCGCCATGGTGCCGTCAGGATGCGGCCACCAGTCGATCGCGGTGACGGTGCCGGCCGCTGACGCGTGGATCGGCACCGACATGTAGCCGTCGGCGAGTCCCACGGGATCACCGCGCTCCACGTGGTCACCCACCTTCACGCAGAGCTTCGCCTCCTTGCCGGCGTGCTGGCGCAGGGGAAGCACGAGTTCATCGGGATACGGCATCCGCCGAATCGGCAGCGCACTCGTCAGCTCCTTTTCCTCCGGCGGATGCACGCCGTGGGCAAAGCCGAAGAAGGCCATCAGTTGAACCTCGCCGCGCGCTTCACCCACTTCTCGAGGTCCTTCTCCTTGGGGTTCAGCGGCGACCCCGGGTGGATGATCGTCACCGGGCACCGCTCGGCGGCGATCACGAGCTGCTGGAAAGTGCCGGCCGAGGCGTCCTTGATTTCGGCCTGTTTGGCGGCGTTGTAGACGAACATCTTCTTGTTCAGGTTGGTGCACTCGTTGCAGGTGGTGCAGCGCGCCGAGTCGATGTACGCATCGAGGGCGAGCGCTTCGTCGTCGTCCGCCGCGGGCGCGGCGGCCGCAGCGGCCGCAGCGGCGACAAGCGCCGCCTCGCCGGCACCGGCCGCCCTCGCCGCCGCGGCCGCGGT
>ERZ1292633.3677-Hain-H41-02um-R1-3677-length-14741-cov-5_pt1 | contig 14741 bp, 8 predicted proteins | sample MGYA00564406_ERZ1292633 | MGnify/ENA primary metagenome ERZ1292633 (study PRJEB36523, sample SAMEA6512639) | groundwater metagenome | collected 2019-01-08 | study: AquaDiva: Metagenomics assemblies of 32 groundwater samples
GTCTTCAGCTGGCCATCCACCTGCACCACGATGCGGTCGCGCAGCTTGTTCATCACCAGCACCTGATGGGTCTCGGACAGGCCGAGTTCCCACGGCAGGCCGGCGTGCTTGATCGAGGTCAGCGGGCTCGCGCCGGTGCCGCCGTCGTGGCCGGAGATCAGCACCACGTCGGCATGGGCCTTGGCGACGCCGGCGGCGACGGTGCCGACGCCAACCTCGGAGACCAGCTTCACATGGATGCGCGCCGCGCGGTTGGCGTTCTTCAGGTCGTGAATCAGCTGCGCCAGGTCCTCGATCGAATAAATGTCGTGATGCGGCGGCGGCGAAATCAGGCCGACGCCGGGTGTCGAGTAACGCACCTTGGCGATCCACGGATACACCTTGTGTCCGGGCAGCTGCCCGCCCTCGCCGGGCTTGGCGCCCTGCGCCATCTTGATCTGCAGGTCGGTGGCGTTGACCAGATAATGGCTGGTCACGCCGAAGCGGCCCGAGGCCACCTGTTTGACGCGTGAGTTCTTGACCGTGCCATAGCGCTCCGGGTCCTCACCGCCTTCGCCACAGTTGGAACGTCCGCCGATGCGGTTCATGGCGATCGCGAGCGACTCGTGCGCCTCCTGGCTGATCGAGCCATAGGACATGGCGCCGGTCGCGAAGCGCTGCATGATGGACTCCACCGATTCCACCTCCTCGATCGGGATCGGCCGGTCGGCCGGTTTGAATTCCATGAGACCGCGCAGGGTGGCCAGGTGCTGTGAACCGTCATCACAGGCGCGCGAAAATTCCTTGAACAGCGCGTAGGAGTTGGCGCGCGTGGCGTGCTGCAGCTTCGCGATCGTATCGGGATTGAGCATGTGGTACTCGCCGTCGCGGCGCCACTGGTAATGCCCGCCCCAGTCGAGCTCCGGCGGACCCACCGGCCGGTCGGGATAGGCGCGGTGATGACGCAGTGAAGATTCCTGCGCCACGATGTCGATGCCGATGCCGCCGACGCGCGAGGCGGTCCAGGTGAAGTACTTGTCGACAAACGCCTGGTCGAGACCGATGGCCTCGAAAATCTGCGCGCCACGATAAGACTGTATGGTGGAGATGCCCATCTTGGAGATGGCTTTCACCACGCCTTTGTTGAGCGCCTTGATGTAATTCTTGACCGCCGTCGCCGGATCCACGCCATTGAGCAGACCCTGGCGGATCATGTCGTCGAGCGTCTCGAAGGCCAGATACGGATTCACCGCACCCGCGCCGTAACCCAGCAGCAGCGCCATGTGGTGCGTCTCACGCGGCTCGCCGGATTCAACGATCAGGCCGACCTTCACGCGCGTGCCCGCGCGCACCAGGTGATGATGCACCCCGGACGTGGCCAGCAACGCCGGCATCGGCATGTGCTGCGCGTCCACGCCACGGTCGGACAGAACAATAAAGGTGCATCCCTGGGAGATCGCCGCGCTCGCCTTCTGGCACAATTCTTCCAACGCGCGCGCCAACCCCGGCCCGTCCGAACCGGCCGGGAACAACATGGGCAGCGTCATGGTCTTGAAGCCGGGACGATCGAGGTGGGCCGCTCCCGACATCCTGTCTCCCGCGGCACTACTACTTCCCTGTAGGGCGCGGATCTTCGCCAGTTCCTCGTTGCTCAGGATCGGCGTCTTGAGCTTCAGCATCCGGCAGCTTTCCGGACCCGGCTTGAGCAGATTACCCTCGGGGCCGAGCGGTGTTTCAATTTGCGTGACCAGCTCCTCGCGGATCGCATCCAGCGGCGGATTGGTCACCTGCGCGAACAGCTGCTTGAAATAGTCATACAGCACGCGCGGTTTGTCCGACAACACCGCCAGCGCCGCGTCGTTGCCCATCGAGCCCACCGGCTCCTCGCCCTTCTGCGCCATCGGCGCCATGAGGATACGCAGGTCTTCGTGGGTATAGCCGAAGGCCTGCTGGCGTTGCCGCACGGTCGCATGGTCCGGCTCCGGCACCTGCGGCGGCCTCGGCAATTGATCGAGCGGGACCAGATTCTGCTTCAGCCATTCCCGGTACGGCTGCGCCGCGGTGTAGCGCTGCTTGAGTTCGGCATCGTCGATGATGCGGCCCTCGCGCGTGTCCACCAGGAAGATGCGGCCCGGATGCAGGCGTTCCTTGATGAGCACGTTCTCCGGCGGGATGTCGAGCACGCCGACCTCGGAGGCCATGACCACGAGACCGTCCTTGGTGACGTAATAACGCGACGGGCGCAGACCGTTGCGGTCGAGCACGGCGCCGATGACGCTGCCGTCGGTGAAGGCGATCGAGGCCGGGCCGTCCCACGGCTCCATCAGGCAACCGTGATATTCGTAAAACGCCTTGCGGTCCTCGTCCATCATCTCGTGCCCGCTCCACGCCTCCGGGATCATCATCAGCACGGCGTGCGGCAGCTCGCGCCCCGCCATGTGCAGGAATTCGAGCACGTTGTCGAAGGTGGCCGAGTCCGAACCCCCTTCCATCACGATCGGGAGGATTTTCTTCAGGTCATCGCCAAAGAGAGGCGAAGCGCAAAGCGCTTCGCGCGCGCGCATCCAGTTGATGTTGCCGCGCAAGGTATTGATTTCGCCGTTGTGCGCGATGTAGCGATAGGGATGCGCCAGCGGCCAGGACGGGAAGGTGTTGGTCGAGAATCGCGAGTGCACCAGCGCCAGCGCCGACTCCACCGCCGGATCGGACAGGTCGGGAAACAGCAGCTCGACCTGGGTCGGCGTGAGCATGCCCTTGAAGATCAATGTGCGCGCCGAAAGACTCGGAATGTAAAACTGCGCGCGATGTGTCAGGTCGGAATTCCAGATGGCATGCTCGATGCGCTTGCGGATGACGTAAAGCTTGCGTTCAAAGGTCTGATCGTCGGCGATGCCGGCGGCGCGACCGATAAAGACCTGCCGGAAGGCCGGTTCCGCCGCGCAGGCTGACGGACCGATCGAAGAGTCATCGATGGGAACATCGCGCCAACCCAGAAGCGTTTGTCCTTCCTCGCGCACGATGGCCGCCAGTCGGTCCTGGCAGTGGCCGGCCTCGGCCGTCGCGCGCGGCAAAAAAATATGTCCGGTGCCGTAGTGACCGGGCGCGGGAAGCGCGATACCCAACTTGCCGCACTCGCGTTGCAAAAAAGCGTGCGGAATTTGGATCAGGATACCCGCCCCGTCGCCGGTATTCTCCTCGCAGCCGCAGGCGCCACGATGCATGAGGTTACGCAGAATCGTCAGTGCCTGTGTGACAATCTTGTGCGACCGGCGACCCTTGATGTCCACCACAAAGCCGACGCCGCAAGCGTCGTGCTCGTAGGCCGGGTCATAGAGACCCTGCTGTGTCTTATAATTCTGCTGTTTCAATTCCGATCACCACTTTCATTGACCGTTGCTTGCCCAGACCGGCGTACACCCCTGTATATGTTGGGGCCGTCAGTCATTTCTCCGCACCCACCGGCGGGGACCTTACCCAGATCAGGGAAATTCGTTCTCTTGCCCGGAAAACCCGCGAAAATGCAGGAGCAAAAGGGGCGAAAAGTATACCGGCCCATCGGTGTCGGTTCAATGGAACCCGTTGGGAAACAGGGCTTTTGAGCAGGCGGTAATCAGAAAACTAAGCGAAAACAGGGGTTCGGCCGGTCAGGCGCCGGGGTTGAGCAGTCGGGTATGCTCACGCATGGCATAGCGATCGGTCATGCCCGCAATGTAGTCGGCCACGATTCGAGCCTGTTCCCCAGGCCCCGGTTGTTCCCGAATCTTGTCCTGATATTGAAGCGGCAACAGCTTCGGATCCCGCATGAATGCCTCAAACAGCTCATGCACGATCTTAACGGCCTCGCCCATCATACGGGTCACTCGTTGATGGGCGTAGAGGTGCAGGCGCAGAAAGCGCTTGAGCTCCCGGGTTTTGTCACCGGCCTCGGGCGTGTAGGCAATCAAGGGCCCGGGGTGATGGCGTACATCCTCGATGTGCTGAATCCCGGATTGCTGAATCAGGCGGCGGCTGTTGTCGATGAGATCGGTCACGACGTAGCTGATCATGCGACGCACTGTTTCATAAATCGCCCGCCGCGGAGCAATCGCCGGGTAGCGACGTCGCACTTCATCGTACTGTTCGGCGAAGAGCTTGACGTCCCTGAGTTGATCCACGCTCAACAGTTCAGAGCGCAGACCATCGTCCACATCGTGATTGTTATAGGCGATTTCATCGGCGACGTTGACCAACTGCGCTTCAAGGCTGGGCTGGGTTTTCTCCAGAAACCGCTTTCCCAGTTCGCCCAACTCGCGCGCGTTCCGCAGCGAACAGTGCTTGAGAATACCTTCGCGGGCTTCGAAGGTGAGGTTGAGTCCGGGGAACTCGGCGTAACGTTCTTCAAGAACATCCACCACCCGCAGCGACTGCAGATTGTGCTCGAAACCGCCGTAATCTCGCAGGCATTCATTCAGCGCGTCCTGGCCCGAATGGCCGAAAGGCGTATGCCCCAGATCATGCGCCAGGGCGATGGCCTCGGTCAGGTCCTCGTTAAGCGAAAGCGCGCGGGCGATCGAGCGGGCGATCTGCGCCACTTCGATCGAATGCGTCAGGCGCGTCCGGAACAGGTCGCCCTCGTGGTTGATGAAAACCTGGGTCTTGTATTCGAGACGGCGGAACGCGGCGCTGTGGATGATGCGGTCGCGGTCGCGCTGGTATTCGGAGCGGTTCGCGGGTGCGGGTTCAGGATACTGTCGCCCGCGCGAGGTGGCATCCTGCGCGGCGAAAGCTGCCAGCATTACGCCGCTTCCCGCATGCTGGCCAAGGTTGCCTCAAGCTCGGCGCGCGGATAGTCGTCGGTGACCACGGCCTCGCCGAGGCGCTTGAGCAGCACCAGCCGCAGGCGCCCGTCCAGCACTTTCTTGTCCACCGCCATCAGTTCCAGAAAACGCGCGGTGGAAAGCGTGCCGGGGGCACGCACCGGCAGTCGCGCCCGGCGGATCAGCTTTTCAACGCGCGCGACATCGGCGGCGGACAGCCACTTGAGTCTGCGCGACAGATCGGACGCCATCACCATGCCCGCGGCGATGGCCTCGCCGTGCAGCCAATTCCCGTATCCCACGCCGGTTTCGATCGCATGGCCGAAGCTGTGGCCCAGATTAAGCGTGGCGCGCACGCCGGATTCGCGTTCATCCGCGGCCACCACCTCGGCCTTGTTCCGGCACGAACGGTGAATCGCGTAGGCCAGCGCCTCGGGGTCGCGCGCGAGCAACTTGTCCAGGTTAACCTCAAGCCAGGTAAAAAACTCGGGGTCGCGGATCAGTCCGTACTTGATGACTTCGGCCAGTCCCGATGAGAGTTCGCGGCCCGGCAGAGTATTGAGCGTGTCGGTGTCGATGATCACGGCACGGGGCTGGTAGAACGCGCCGATCATGTTCTTGCCGAGCGGATGGTTAACGCCGGTTTTGCCGCCGACCGAGGAGTCCACCTGTGCCAACAACGTCGTGGGCACCTGGATGAAAGGCACGCCACGCTGATAACTGGCCGCGGCGAATCCGGCCATGTCGCCGATAACACCCCCACCCAGCGCAATGATAGTGGTGCGCCGGTCACAATGCGCCGAAAGCAGCGCATCGAAAATACGGTTCAACACCTCGAGCGATTTGTACTGCTCGCCATCGGGCAGCACCACCTCGACCGGTTTCAGGGAAACGACGTGCGCGCGCAGCCTGGCGAGATACAGCGGCGCCACGGTCTCGTTGGTGACAATCGCCACCCGGGTTCCCGGGATATGCCGCGAGAGCAGTTCCGGCCGGTCGAGCAGGCCGGCACCGATATAAATCGGGTAGCTTCGGTCCCCAAGATCAAGAGGCAGCGTTTTCATCGGTTTGCAAGGCTTCCAGTTTACGGGCGATCTCGCGCGCCACGCTCGCCGGCGAACGGTGCGATGTCTCAACCACGATATCCGCCGTCTGCCGGTATATAGGTTCGCGCGACTTGAGGATTTCCTCCAGCGTCTTGCCGCGGTCCGTGGTTTGCAGCAACGGGCGGTGACGGTCGCGGCGCGTGCGTTGCAACAGGGTATCGAGCGGTGCATGCATGTATACCACCACGCCGCGGCTGCGCAGGGCACGGCGATTGTCGTCCGACAGGATGGCGCCACCGCCCGTGGCGAGCACCAGATTGGACTTGCGCGTCAAATCGTCGAGGACCGACGACTCGCGGCCGCGGAACCCGGCCTCGCCCTCGATTTCGAAAATCAGTGGAATGCTGGCACCGGTGCGTTGCTCGATCTCGTGATCGGAGTCCTGAAACTCCTTGTCCAGCAACTCGGCGAGATGGCGTCCGATGGTGGATTTACCCGCGCCCATGGGACCAATCAGAAAGATATTGTCTGCCCGGCTCATGGCCGCAGGTATGCCAGCATCGCGTCCATAAATCAAGCGGGCCGGCCGCCTGAAGGCGGCCGGCCCGGTCACACCGACTCTCAGCGCAGGCTGAGGTTATCGGAGAGAATTCTCGGCGTCAGGAAAATGAGCAGTTCCGTTTTGTTGTCCTTCACTTCCTTGATCTTGAACAGCCAGCCCAGAAGCGGAATATCGCCTAAGAACGGAACCTTGGTAACGGTATCGTTCCTGTCTTGCTCGTAGATACCGCCGATGACCACGGTCTCGCCGTTGTCGAGGAGCACCTGGGTCTTGATCTCCTTGACGTTCAGCGTGCCGGCGACGGCGTCGATAAAATTGTCCTTGGTAATATCGACATCCAGATTGACGCGATCGTCCGGCGTGATCTGGGGTGTCACTTCCAGTTTGAGGGTGGCTTTCTTTGTCACTACCGAACCCACGCCAAGGACGCTGGTCGTGAACACCCGCTCCTGCCCTTGTTCTATTCTCGCCAGTTTTTGATTGGCCGTGATCACACGTGGGCTGGAGATGATCTTGCCCTTGCCTTCCTGCTCCAGCGCGGAGAGCTCTAGATCGATTATCCGGCTACCCTTGCTGAAGAAAAGCGTTAACGCACCGGCCGGAGAGGTTCCGATGCCAGGAGACGGCAAATTCACGTTGAAGTGTCTGTTTATGTCATAGACACCAGTTGTTATATAAGTATTATCGATGGTGGCGTCCTGACCGGTTGTGATTGCCCGTTGACCGCTTGACTTGGTCGAATCATAAATATGGCCAAGCCTTACACCAAGCGATCTGCTGAAATTGTCCGTGGCCTCCACCAAACGGGATTCGATCATGACCTGACGCACCGGCTGATCGAGCTTGGCGATCAACTTGCGCACCTCACGGATCTTGCCGGCCGTGTCCTGGATGAGGATGGAATTCGTGCGTGCATCCACGGTCACCTGTCCACGCGGCGAAAGCAGGGTGTTGGAGTCGGTGCTCTCCTTGGTAATCGCCACGGCCTGGCCAAAGACCGGATGCTGGCCGGCGGTGGTCGTGATGGCCTTGATGGACTTCAGCAAGACGGCAATGTCCTCGGCCTTGGCATAGTTGATCTGGATGAGTTCCGAAACGAGCGGCTCGAGCTCTATTACCGACTTGGTCGCCTCCAGATTGGCCTTCTCCTTGGCAGCCACTTCAGGCGCGGGTGCCACAGTCAGCACGTTGCCTTTACGGCGCATCGACAGGTTCTTGCTGTCAAGGATAAGATCGAGCGCCTGATCCCATGGCACATCTTTCAGACGCAGGGTGAGCGAGCCCTTGACCGTGTCACTCACCACGAAATTGAGTCCGGTAAAATCGGCCAGCACCTGCAGGGCGGCGCGTGCCTCGATATTCTGGAAATTGAGCGACAGTTTCTCGCCGGAATAACCGAACTCGTCCACTTTTTTCTCATCCGGCTTTTCGATCACCGGCTTTACGCTGATGGTGAAGACATTGCCGGTCTGGTAAGCCAGCTGTTCGTACTTTCCCTTGGGCGTGATGACCATGCGCGTATTCTTGCCCTGGGGATAGGTATCGACCGTCTGCACCGGCGTGGCAAAGTCAACCACATCAAGACGGCGCTGCAGTTCGGAAGCCACCGATGTATTCAGAAAATCGATCATGATCTCGCCTGCCTGCTCGCGAATGTCAACACCGACAGCGGGATCGGAAAGATTAATGATGATCTTCCCGTCTCCTTGTGGCCCGCGGCGGAAATCAATCGCCTTAAGACTGTATTTCCCGGTCTTGCGGCTGCTTGCGAAATGCGTGGTCTTGGGCTCCACTGACCCGGCGACGGCGGCCACCGGCGCCTCCACGGTCAAAACAAAATTGTTGCCGTCAATATTCGTCGAGTACGCCACCGGCTTGATCAGGCTCAGCACGATGCGCGAACGGTCCTCCGCCTCGATGGCGGTCACGCTGGTGACGGCCGCTTCCTTGACCGCGATGCTCTTTTTGGCGAGCCCGACCCGTGTCTTGGGGAAATCCAGTGATATCCGCGCCGGATTGGTGATGGTAAAGGCATTCGGCTCCACCGGCGGTTTTGCCATCTTCAAAGTGACCTGAATCCGGTCACCAGGCAATTTGGCATAGAGAATGTCCTCGATGACATTTTTTTCTTCCGCCGCCGGTTCAGCCGCCGCGGTTTTTTCGGCGGGCTGTTCCACGACATTAGAGGTCATCTCAGCAGGAGTAGATGGCGAAGGAGCTGCCACGGCGGAAGTTTCAGCCGTGGCCGGTACTGGCAAAACCGGTGCCGGGGTCGATGCGGCGGGTGCGGCGGAGGCCACCACGCGATACCCATATTCGGCTTTCTGAACGTCGAGCTGACCGGGCTCGGTCATCAGCAAATCCACCACCACGGACGTGCCGTTATCGGCGAGATAAGGATAAACCCCCTTTACCTTGTCCAGGCCCTGCAATTCCGCGAGCGACGTCCCCATGCTGCTTTCCGGAAAACTGATGCGCAGCCGCTGTCCGTCTTCCAGCACCTGGGTCTTGTAGGCAGATTCACCGGCAAGCTTGACTTGCAAGACTGAAGTCTCGCTGCCCGGTTCCCAGGCGATGGACTGTATCTCCGCACCCAGTGCCGTGGCGGTCATTCCGACCATGGCCACCACAGACAGGCATTTGCCGGCCGCGACGGCGACGTTGCGCAAGAGTTGTGATGTGCACCATCCTTGGCGCGCACCCTGCGGGCGCGCTTCGCGCGTCCAATTTTGTTCCTGACAAAATTGTGTGTGCTGTTTCATATCATCCCGCCTTGTTTGTTCCGGTTCATTCCACCAGCGCCAGGTTGGCTTCACGCTCGACCCAATCGCCCATGTTGCCCTGGATCAATTCGATCAGGTCAATCTTTTCCTCGCTGATCTTGCTGATCATGCCGGAGTTCTGCCCCAGGTGATCGCCTTTTTGTGCGCGATGGACGGTTCCATCCGGCGCCTGAATAACAGCCCATGTCTGCTTGCCGCGCATAAGCGTGCCGACCATCTTCAGCGAATCCAGAGGATAGTCCTCCAGCGGTTCCTTGCGCCGGTTCGGATCCGGGCGCGGTCCGCTGGCGTTCTTCTGGCTCTGTGGATTGAGATTAAAAGAGGCAAAGGGATCCGCCAGGTTGGCGGAATTATAAATAAAGGTTTCCTGCATTTTGATTTCCGGAAGCGGCTCGACCTTCGGCTTCCTGTCGGCATAGGCGTTCTTGACGAAATCGCGCAAGTCTTCCAAACCATCGCTGCTGCACCCACTCAGCACAAGGCTGAGCAGTCCGGTGACTAATAGTAATTTTGCATTTCTCATGGCTATTTCTTACGTGCCCGCGGTGCTGCCTTGTCCTGTTTCGCCGCACCGCCCTCTTCCATATAACGATAGGTTTTCGCCTTCGCCGACATGGTCAGCTTATTGTCCTTGCTGGCGGAAATGGTGATATCGCCAAAGGTGACGATGCGGGGAAGCGCGGCCACATCGCTCACGAACTGCGCCAGTTCGTGATAAGTGCCCCGGACCTCGACGCTGATCGGCATCTCGGCATAGAAGTCCTTGGGTAGCTCCTTCTCCGGACGAAACAAGGTGAATTCGAGCCCTCGACCCAATCCGGCCTGGGTGATGTCCACCAGCAGATCGGGGACTTCCGTGGTATTCGGCAGTTGCCGCAACAGGCTGCCGAAAGTCTGTTCCATTTCCTCCATTTGTTCCTTGTACGCCGGCAAATTGATCGCCAAGGCTTTCTTGTTCATGTAGGTTTCGCGCAGGCCTTCTTCTTTCTTCTGCGCCTCGCCGTACTGCTCGAGTTCTCCCTGAATGAGAAACCAGAATCCGGCGAAAAGAACAATGGCGCAAACGACCAGAATCCCGCCGATCTTGATCGGCACCGGCCAGGAACCGAGATTGTTGATATCGATATTTTTCAGGTCGTCGAGAGTCATGTGCCGGCATCCGTCAGTTTCTTCTGCTGCTTGGCGGCCTGTTTGACATTTAGTGAAAAGTTGCTGACACGGTCGCTTCCTTGAGCTTTCACCGTGATGACCTCGAGTTCCGGATCGGCGAACCAGTCGGAAGAAGCCAGGTTGCGCATCAGCGCCGAAACACGGGCATTCGACTGCGCCACGCCCTGCAACGCGATAATGCTGCCGGTGTGCTTCAGGGACGAGAAATAAATTCCGTCCGGGAGCTTGCGCGCCAGCTCATCGAACAGATGCACCACCTGGGCGCGGGCGCCCTGCAGCTGGTAAATGACGTTCATGCGTGCGATCAGGGCGGCCCGCTGCTTCTTGAGTTCGGCGATCTCCTTGATCTCCTTCTCGACCTTGGCGATCTCCTGGCTCAAAAAATCATTGCGCTTGCTCTGATTCTCGATCAAGGCGCTGACATGCACGTGCGCATAGAAAATGATCACGCCCATCAGGATCCACGCGCCCACGGCGATGGTGAGCAGTTGCCGGTCCTGCTCCTTGCGGCGCATTTCGCGCCACGGCAATAGGTTAACGCGCGTCGTCATTCGTCGAAGCTCCGCATCGCAAGTCCACAACTGATCATGAGCGAAGGCGCGTCATTAGAAAGAAGTTGCGGCTTGATGCGCGAAGCGAGCGACATGCTGGCAAAAGGATTGGCCACCATGGCCGGCACGCCGATGCGCGCCGCCACCAGTTCGTCGATGCCCGCGACTTGCGCGCAACCGCCGGCGAGCAGCAACTGGTCCACGCTGTTGAACGGCGTCGAGGAATAGAAGAACTGCAGCGCACGCATGATCTCCTGACACATGGCTTCCATGAACGGGCGCAGCACATCGGTCTGGTAATTGTCCGGCAGGCCACCCTGTTTCTTGGCCAACCCCGCTTCTTCATAGGAGAGTCCGTAGCGGCGCTGGATTTCTTCTGTCAGCTGCCGGCCGCCGAAGGCATGATCACGCGTGTAAACCGAGCGGTTGTTATGCACCACGTTGATGGTGGTCGCCGTGGCGCCGATATCCAGAACCGCGATAGTCTTCTCCATGCCGCCGCCCGGCATGTGGCTGGTGATGAGCGAAAAGGCATTCTCCATCGCGTAAGTTTCAACATCCACAACCATGGGCGTCAGGCCCGGCTGCTGAATGACGGCGAGATAGTCGTCCACAATTTCCTTGCGGCAGGCGGCCATCAGCACGTCCACGTCTTCCGGGCTATTTTCCGACGGGCCCAGAATCTGGAAATCGAGATTAATTTCGTTCAGGGGATAGGGAATGTAATGATCCGCTTCCATCTCCACCTGCATTTGGCGATCCTGATCGCTCAGGTTGGCCGCCATCTTGATGGTTTTGGTAATGACATGCGCAGCGGGCACCGCTACCGCGGCAAACTTGACGCGGGTGCCGGATTTCTTGATGGCGCGTTCAACGACCTGAGCAACCTGCTCAACTTCCGTGATCGCGTGCTCGACGACCGCATTCTGAGGCAGGGGTTCGACGGCGTAGCGCTCCACGCGCAGGTGCTCGCCTGACTTGCTCAGTTCGAGAACCTTCACGGCCGAGGAGCTGATATCGATCCCTATCAGTGGCGGCTTTTTCTTGGCAAATAAACCAGAAAGCCCTGTCACCTAATTTCCCTCTTAGAAATCCATTAGTTATGATTAATACATATAATGTAGATTAAATACTAAAACCAAATATAGTCCATAGAAATCAGAAATGACAAATCGGCGTATTTAGCCTGTTTTCGTGGGTTGCCCCGCTGAATTTCACGGTACGGCGGGGGCGAAAAACCTGAAATACCGTGTCTGACGGAGGGTGGTTTATACTGGCCGCGCACCGAAATACGACTCTCCCTGACTAACTCCAAAAGCCTCACCCACACCCTATGAATGATTCTGGGAGTTTTTTCTCCCGCTGGACCCGCCAGCATCTGCCCGCCAAACGCTGGCAACTGGCTCTGATCGGACTGTTCGGCTTGTTCGCCAGCGGTGTGGTGATGCTCACGCTGGTCGCGCTCATCCTGACACCGACCTTGCCCCCGCTCGACGACCTTTCGGGGGCGCAGTTGAAAGTGCCGATGCGGGTCTATACGTCCGACGGTCAGCTGATCGCCGAGTTCGGCGAGGAAAAACGCATTCCCGTTCGCATCAACGAAGTGCCGGATCTGCTCATCAAGTCGGTACTCGCGGCCGAGGACCGTTCCTTCTTCTATCACCACGGCGTGGACTTCGCCGGGATCCTGCGCGCGGCCTTGCACAACCTGCGCACCCAAAGTGCGGGACAGGGCGCCAGCACCATTACCATGCAGGTGGCGCGCAACTTCTTTCTCAGCCCCGAAAAAACCTATTCGCGCAAAATCAAGGAAATCCTGCTGGCGTTCAAGATCGAACGCGAATTGAGCAAGGAACAAATTCTCGAACTCTACTTCAACAAGATATTTCTCGGCCATCGCGCCTACGGCTTCGCCGCCGCGGCGCAGGTTTATTACGGGAAAACGCTTAACGAGTTGACGCTCCCGGAAATGGCGATGCTCGCCGGGCTGCCGAAAGCGCCGTCGCGCGACAACCCCCTGACCAATCCCGACAACGCCATCGAACGGCGCAATGCCATCCTGCGCCAGATGCAGAATCTCGGCTTCATCGACGAGGCGGCCTACACCGCGGCGGTCAACACGCCGCTCGCCGCCGGCAAGCATGCCTACAAGTTTAATGTCGAGGCTCCTTACGTGGCCGAGATGGTGCGCCAATACATGATCCAGGCCTACGACGAAAAGACCTACGCCGGCGGATTTCATGTCTACACCACGATCAACACCAATGACCAGCAGGCCGCGGTCAAGGCGCTGCGCAATGGATTGCTCGAGTACGATCACCGTCATGGTTACCGCGGGCCCGCCGGTCACGTAACGGTCCGCGGCGAGCCCGACAAGGAACATCTCGACGACGTGCTCAAGGATTACCGGGTCGTGGGCGACCTGCTTCCGGGCGTCGTGTTCAAGGTCGACGAGAAAAGCGCGCAGGTCTACACCCAGGACGGCACCATCGCCGAAATCGGCTGGCCGGGGCTGGCGTGGGCTCGCGCTTACATCGATGAAAACACCCTGGGGCCGGCGCCCAAGAAGGCCGCGGATGTGCTGAAGCCCGGGGATATCATTTACCTCGAGGCGATTGAAAACCCGGCGCTGCAACAGGAGATCGGACCGTGGCGACTCGCCGGGATTCCGGAGGTCGGCGGCGCGCTCGTGTCGCTGCGTCCCTCCGACGGCGCGGTGCTGGCACTCACCGGCGGATTCGATTTTTACCAGAGCGGCTTCAACCGCGTCACCCAGGCCGAACGCCAGCCCGGTTCGAGCATCAAACCCTTCATCTTCAGCGCCGCGCTGGACAAGGGATTCACCGCCGCGAGCACCGTGAGCGGGGCGCCGATCGTCATGGAAGGTGAATCGCCCGAAGACGAATGGCGTCCGGAGGATTACAGCAAAAAGTTCTTCGGACCGACACGGCTGCGCAAGGCACTGGCGCAATCGCTCAATCTCGTCGCCGTGCGCCTGCTGCGCGCCATCGGCGTCGCCTATGCCGCCGAGTATCTGGAACGCTTCGGTTTCGAACCGTCCAAACTGCCGCGCAATCTCTCGCTCGCGCTGGGAACGGCCTCGGCGACGCCGATGCAGATGGTGAACGCGTTTGCCGTGTTCGCCAACGGCGGTTATCGCGTTACACCGTACTTCATCGCGCGCATCGAGGATGCCAATCACAATGTTCTCGAGCAGGCCAAGCCGGCACTTCCTTGCCGTGACTGCGATGTACAGGGAAGTACAAGTGTCGCGGGAGGCAGGATGCCGGGAGCGACTGACGCTCCGGCAAGCGCCGTGGCGCCGGGAACACCGGCACCGATCCCTCCCTCCACGGACAAGGACAAGCCGCCGACCGCGCCGCGCGTGCTGAGCCCCGAAGTGAGCTTCCTCATGACCAGCATGATGCAGGACGTGATCCGCGAGGGAACCGGACAGAAAGCCCTTGTCCTCGGACGCAAGGACCTCTCCGGCAAGACCGGCACAACCAATGATTATCGCGATGCCTGGTTTTCGGGATTCAATGCCGACATGGTCACGACGGCGTGGATCGGCTTCGATCAGCCGGCCTCGCTCGGCCGGGGCGAGACCGGCGCGCGCGCGGCGCTGCCCATCTGGATCGACTTCATGCGCACTGCGCTGCAGGGCATTCCCCAAAAGCCGCTGACGCCGCCGCAGAACGTGGTGCGCCTCACAATCAACAGCGAAACCGGAAAACCGACGACGGCCGACGACCCGCAGGCGATGGAGGAATATTTCATCCAGGGCACGGAAACGCCGCACGAGCTGCCGGCAGTTGAAGGGGAACCAGGCTCCACGACCGCGCCACCGGACC